>Ga0247760_1000171_pt1 | contig 71081 bp, 78 predicted proteins | sample UWRJL171409R4_FD_179936 | JGI IMG/M metagenome (GOLD analysis project Ga0247760, IMG submission 179936) | Plant litter microbial communities from Arlington Agricultural Research Station in Wisconsin, United States - UWRJ-L171-409R-4 | ecosystem: Environmental > Terrestrial > Plant litter >... | reverse complement strand
GGCGAGGGGGGGGGGGGGGGGGGGGGGTCGACGGATGTCGTGCAGGCTGAGACGAGGCTGATGCGCCTCACTTGTGTACTTGAGTCGCTGCAAAGAGTTAGCGCACTGGGCCTAAAACTTAGCGAGGGGTATCCTGTTGGGGTCGCCTTTGCAGCTGAATGCAGCTGAACAGGAGAGCCCCCAGCCCCACTAACTTTACCTTGTTAGGTCACCGTTGAACTTGCTGGTCTTGAGGATCGGGTGTGCTCGCAACCCAACAACCTTCTTGCAGTTGGTGGTATTGCGAAAGAGAGAACTCAGAAAGTACAGCAAGCGCCCTGAATATTTTCTCACTATCAGTACCAGTCTCGGCGCCGCAAAGAGACCCGCCGAAATGTCCGCACCGCCTCCGCCGGCGCGGGGCGGTATGTCTCTATACGCCAATCTTCTCGAGTCGAACACTGATAGCTCGGCGTCAATCTCTCGTGAGCCGGTTCTGTTCAAGCAGGAGGAGTCGGGCGAGGGCGCACCGAGGAGAACCATTGACCCAGGTATGTGTCCTGGCGTCCCAGGAACCCCTTCGGCGCAACTCACCAGTCTATCATAGCTCTCCGCTTCCAACCCATTCGCCGGCCGCTGGCCAAACAACCGAACAAACCCAAGCCAACTTTCCCCAAGGCGCTCGCGCAAACGGCTCCAGCGGTAGCAGCGACAGCTCCAATGCCTAGCGGTGGAGATGGCTCAGCCACAGCAACTGCCGCAGCCCAGCAACGAAGCACACTCGCCGACTGGGCTGCTCCCGAAGAGGACGAATATCTCTACAGCGGTGGCGGTGGCGCTGAGAAGCGTCAGCGTGGTGGGCGTCGTAAGAAGCGCAAGAAGACGGACGACGCCCCAGCCGAGACAGACTGGGACGAGCTCTATGACCCTGCGCGCCCAACCAACGTCGAGGAATATCTGCGCAGCGAGGAGCGCATCCGCGAAGTGCAAGACTGGAAGGCGGTCCTGTATGCGCACCGTCGCCGAAGGACGCCGAGCTTCGACAGTGATATGGGAAGTGAGGAGGAGGAAGATAGGAGGCCAATAGGTAGTACGTATATCACTGCGCTGGGCGTCACGTCCGTTCTCTGGTTGCTCACATATCTCATCTAGATCAATTCGCACCTCCCGCCTCCCTCTCCTTTGCGCCGCCACCCATGTCACCCCCTAGGGCTGCTCTCAGCGTCGATGCTGAGGCTGCAACTGGCGATGACGCGTATGCCCGCCGATTAGCACTCTCGGGCATGACCTCTACAGCCAAATCTCCTCCTCCACCCCCACCAACTACCGACATCGCAACCATCTCCCGCGCACCAGTCCGCTATGAAGCGCCTCCAGCACCCCCGGCGGAAGATGAGATGGACATCGACGATGACGACGACGACGACGGCGAGGTAAACTACGCCAACATCCCACCGCCGCCACTGCCCGCACCAGAAGACAGTGCCGAGGACTCCCGTTCCAGCCGCCCAGGACAAGCCGGCTTCGCCCAACGCCTCATGACCAAGTACGGCTGGGAAAAGGGCTCTGGCCTAGGCGCCAACAAAGACGGCATCACATCAGCTCTCCGCGTGCAGGTAGAAAAACGACGCAAGCGACCAGATGCCGAAGGCGGAGGCTTCGCCGAGCCAGGCGGCCGTGGCAGGATCATCGCAGCCAAGCAGCCGAAGAAGCCCTCCGCAGAAAATGACAACGAAGGCAACAAGCACGGCAAGATGAGCTCCGTAATTGTGCTACGAAACATGCTCGAGGGGATGCCCAGCCTCGAGGCCGAGATCGAAGCTGGCCTGGGCCAGGAGATAGGAGAAGAGTGTGGCGACAAGTACGGCCGCGTCGAGCGGCTGTTTATCGAGCCGACGCAGAGGTTGGTATTTATCAAGTTCACTGATCAGGTTTCCGCCTTGCGGGTGAGTCCAGTTTTGTTTCTCACGTGCCTTACACTTGCTTCCTCATGTCGAGATAGCGACTGGTCCCCCCCAGGCTCTATTGTATTCCAGACATTAACTGATGATGGGACTAGGCTGTCAACGCACTTGAGGGTCGTATCTTCAACGGTAATGCAATTGTCACAAGGTTTTACGACCTAGAGAAGTTCGAGAACGGGGTATACAGCTAATGGAAGTGAATGCATAAAACACTATCCATCAAGGCAGATAAAGTGCTCTGCACTAAGAGAAGCGATGACCTCGCTGTGTACAAAGGGAACATTAGGATACTCATAACACAAACGGGCCAACACGTCAGATTTATTTCATCTTATTCGCCCCGAGATTTTAGACTCGTGGAATGGGTAGGACGACACTGTCATCCATACCATCCATATTAATTACATCTTCCAAGTTTTCATACAACACTGGAGACCAAAAAACAATCGTGCTTAGACCCGACGCAAGCAACGGCCAAACGCCTTCCGTCATCCCTACTAACAAGACTCGCTGACCCAGCGCACAATGAAACCTGTCCAAATTTCTCGACCGTTGGCATATTTCCGGAGACCTGTTCCGCGCCTCGCATGTGCACCTAAACACCGGGATTCGGCCGTGGTGACCGAACGGTATCAGGCGTGGTAGACGGCCGTGAAAAAGGTGAGTCGGATTCGCAATGACGAGGTGAGAGGTAGAATAGGTCTTCGGTAAACGACAATGGCAAAGTGTTATTAAGTCTAGTGGTTCCTGTACGTAAAATGGGCGTCCATATGATGTGTGCGTGCGTGCCATCCCGAGTAAACGGTAGCAATAACTCCGACGATTCTCCGCCTCAACAGAAAAAGGGAATGAGTGCCAGGATGGGGTAAATTGACCACGGTCGCGGCCAGTGAGATCATCTCACATTTGTGGGTCCAGAAATAGCTTCGGACCACCAACTTGATCCATGTCTTTACAAGAAAGCTTGCGCAAGACCAACCATACCACCAAGGGCAAGCAGAGCCGAGTTGAGCGCAACGCCGGAGGCGGAATCCTTCTTGGTGCCGCTACCGCCGCCGCTACCACCGGAGGAGCCGCTGCCATCACCAGTCTCGTCGATGGCCTTAGCGTTGAGAGGGATGCACTCGAACTTGCCCTGGATCTTGCCATTGCCACCCTGGCTCGAAGGAGCAAGAGTCTTGAACTTGTCGCAGGAGCTCTGGATGTCGGCCTTGCTGGAGACGTTGAAGGCACCCTTGACATCGTTGAGCGCGGGGAACTCGGCCCTGGTGACGTTAGTAACATTTCAAAATGATAGGTCATGACTAAAACTTACTCATTGAAGGTACCGAACATCTTGACAGCACCCCCGATGGTCTTGAGCAGGGGGAAACCGTTAATCTTCTCCAGAGCGCTGTTGTTGGCAATGAGAAGACCACCGCCAATAAGAGTGAGCTTGGGGATCGAGACATTGGTAAGGAAGGCGTTTCCGACGAAGGAGATGTCGCCAGACTTGGTCTGAGTAAGGTTAGGGGCAGAGAAGGACTGGAAGCTGTTGGAGTCGAAGCGGGCGGAACCGTTGACGGCGGCAAGTGAAGGCACCGAGATGCTCGAAACGTTGGCAATCGTCATGTTGGCAATCCACTTCAAGTTGGGCATCGACACAACAAGATCCTGTCCGTTGGCCTGGATGTTCAAGCGGTTGCTCAAGTTACCGAGCTGGGTTGTGAACTCGACCAAACGGCGGTTGTTGTTGATGTCCATGTTGATCACACTGGTGAGGTCGATACCATCGAGGCTGCTCAGGAAAGTGTCGCTGATAATAACGTCCTCGGCTTCTGTCAAGCCTGGGGGACCAATGCTAGCGGTGTCCAGAGCGTTGATTGTTTGCCAGTTCAGAGACTTGACCTTTGTGAGACTCGGGAGAGACAGGGACGAGAGACGAGTGACGTTCAGCATGGTGAAGGTTCCGCCAACGATCGTCAGGTCATTGCTCTTGAAGGACTCCAGAACACGGTTGTCCAGAATCTTGAGATCACCGGTAATCATGGACGGGCCAGAAATATCGATAGCAGCACCGGCAAGAGGGCCGATCAAGACAGAGCCCTTAACTGTCTTGCAGCTCGCAAGACCGGTGGCATCGGCCTGGCTGTTGATGGTCGTCGTTCCGGCGGAGACGGTGCATGTCGCGGATTGGGCTGAAGGCGGTGCTGTCAGTTTCATTTGTCCAGAGATCAAGTCCAACAGGGCGTGCCACTCACCGGAAACCGACCCAATTGCCACGAGGGCGGGCAGAAGGATCTTGGCAATCATTTTAGGATTGCTGTGAAGTTGATTAGTAAAGATCCGAGACGAATTTCCGCGAGGTGGGAGTCGTAAGTGGTTGGCAAGCTCTCGAAACGGCAGAATAAGAGGCGGTTGTGGTCGCTGGGAATATGAAATGGGAAACGCGAATGCAGCAAATTTCTACAAGAATCTCCTCGAAAGCCGGTCCAAAAATCGGATGACGGATTCTCAAGTTGGATGTTGGCGAAGACGGAGAAGCAGAGAATTGGCTCTGAAGCAAGATGCAAGGCCAAGGGAGAAAGAGTGGTAGGCACTTTCTGGACCTTTTTCTATCCCTCACTTCTTGGCTATACCATGCGAACCCGTTTTCGTGCCTCGTTCCAATTCTGGGAAGGCAGCCCCCGTGGTGGCTCGTTTTTTTTGGTGAAATTTTGAATCGGTGCAAGATGTGAAGGTGGGTAAGAGCGCCTCTCTACTTTTGATTGTGGACTCGGAAACCCTCAACGATGCTCGCGAATCTGCGTGAGAGAAAAGGACGTGAAGCAAGAGAGGTCCAGCTTGCCACTTCTGTAGAACCAAAAAAGAAATCAATGTCAACGCACCTAGTCTTCAATGTCTGGGGCTGGGATTCGGGAACGGCGCTTTCGCTACCTCTCGATTTTTGCGGAGGTGACGACGCGACTTGGGCCGGCTGGTATTAGGATCGCTTTCCTGTTGCTGGGCGATCGTGAACCGTGAGGTAGGCGGTTTGTAGAATCCCTTCCTGAGCACCAGCGATGCGAAATATGGACAGTAACGAATGAATTGAATCGAACAGAAGAGGGACAGAGAAAGATGATGTAAAACGGGAAGGAGAACAGTGTGGCTTGAGGAAGAGGCCCAAGGAGAGAGAAAAGTCCAGCGAGAACCCGCCGACGAAGGGGTAATTGGCAGCAATCAGCCAGGGGTCTTGCTACGGTCACGCCCTGATGCCAAAGCTTGGGTGGGGTGTTGTCAGGCACACCAGCGGACGGTGGTGTGGAACGGAAGCCGTTCACTGGTTCGGCTTCTAGCCCGCATCATCTGGACCAGGGGGCCCGTTGCTTCATCACCGCGAATGCTCCACGGCTTGGCAGGAGTCGAGTTTCAATGGAGAATGGCCTCGGTCGCCACTCACGCCCTCCTCCACTCTTTGGATTGCAGTGCAACAACAAATACGAACTCTCAGACAGATCGACTGAGAACTGATTTCGAGATGACCTCACTGGCTTGTTGTGTGCTGCTCTCAGGTCTGTCATTGTGTGCAGTGGGCAAGCGCCTGCGAGCTATTTGCTGTTCTGTCTATTCCAAGCAATGGAACCCACCAGATAACGGGGCAATGGGGTGTGGGTTTATGGAAACACAGACGCGAAAAGTTGGTGGTCGCGGATTTCTCACGGCCAGAATCTTGAATTTCATCCGGCAGGTGCTGTCCTGGAAGCAGCCTGGGATGTTCCATGGAATTGGCCCAACTTCCCAGCTTGGCGATGATGGCCCTGCTAGGCCTGATGCGTCTCGAACCAGTCTGTGGGTGCCCCAATTCCGCCGTGCCCAGTTCCATCGGAATCTTGCTGGCGAGATTGCGCGCTTTCTCGGCTGTAGGCATTGCCCGTGTTCGCCTTTCACTTCATCTGGGCAGTCACGCTCACGAGCCTTGAAGAATTCTTTCATCAGTTGCAGGCAGCGACAGTGCCGTGGGATATTCGGGAGGTTGGACTCTCGCTGCCAACTCCAAGTGCGTCAGCCAGCCACCCATTTCCACTGGCGACGAAGCCGACCGCATTATCTATACGTACATATCCCATGCATAACCGGGCCATCATCCCGCCAGTCACCCTCCGAATCGCTCAGAGCGTGCACCGTGCGGATTGGGTGACAGGCGGCAGGCGGCGGGCAGCTGTGCGCCACCTTTTAGCTGTGGTTGACCGAACGGACCCACGCCACGCTGGACCATCGATCCAGAATGCCTCCACCAGAGGGCGCGGCATGTACATCGGTACCTATGACGCACACAACAGGGCGATGGTTGCATGCAAGCATTGGCGTCCTTCCCCGAAGGTGGATGCATCAATGCTCTTGGCCTGGACACGACCGCGACAATCCAAGCAGACCTGGCTATCACGCCACAAAAAAACGAGAAACGAGTTTTTGATATTGTCGAGGATGCAGGATTTGCTCGATCCCTTGGATGATACCTCACATAGGTGTACGGCCACACAAGCTTACGAGTCGTCCCGGGCTTGACAGCACCACTCACTAGTCAAGAGCTGTCGATACGACGCCGCTTGCATGCGCCAACCCAGGCATTGACCAATCTCTCAGCAGGTGGCCGACCCCAGCGCCGAACAAAACCCAATCGCCAATCGTGATCTGCATGCGCCAGGAAAGAAGCCACGGCAGCCGCAGTCCCTATGCATCTCCAACCAGTCGGGCAAGTGGGAAATAACATCTTTGAGACCGCTATTCCGGCCAGGTCATTACACCCACACCTGGCCCCGAGCATCAGTGACCGGATTTCCGTCCACTTCCCGCTCGCTTCGTTGAACGTTTCTGGTGCTGATATCAGGCTACGGAGCCGTATCCGGGCCGTCTTGAAACGGGCGGTATCCTACCCGCTTCACCTCCCGCTTCGCTGACGAAATTTGTTGACCGACCGCCGATTGCTCGGGCCCGGTGCGCAAGACATGTCAGAGCATGTTTGTTTTTTGTCTTCGCCTTGAACCTGGTGTACCAGATCTTCTCAGACAGGCCGCGTCCCAATGAGGCTCAGGTTACTATCGGTTGTCAACTTTAACGTGTGCAACAGAGTTCGTCCCATCTTCCGTCACCTCACACTTGCTCAATGAGAAATGGTCTTACAGCCACAGCCACAGCAGATCCGGGTCTGAACGAACAGACAATCTGCATCTTGTGATCTCGGGTGGAGAGGAATTTTGCGCCGTAACCTTAACTGTGCGTCAACGACACCCGAGCTGCGTCTGCCATCTCGCAAGGTTGCTGTTTGCTGAACATCGTGTTGTGTTTCGTGTTGAACGTTCTCTCTGAAACAGTGCGTGTGTCAAAACACCAAGACACTGACTTTTGGCTCGGCTCAACCGCTCATACACCCAACAGCTCGTTTTCTGGCGATCCCGGGAATCATCACTGCAAAGCAGCCGCAGCAGCCACTTCAGTATCGTCTAAGCGTCAGTTTCGCCTTGCTTGGGCGGCAACAAAACATACCGTTCCGAATCACTTATTTACCTTGCCATAGATATGCTACCTAAGTAAATCGGCCAGCAGCCGTGTGCATACTTGTGGCTGCAAAGATAACCCAAACAAATGGAGGCTGCATCATGTCACCTCAGCAAGCAATGACAAGAGTACGCATCCTGCATCCTACTACTACATCTACCGGAGAAAACTCTCCCCGTCTCTTTACCAACCCACGTGGTCAACAAGGGGCCAGGTTTGGCGCGCCTGAAGCCGTGAAACGGCCAGCGGCCATGGCGCTCTCGTTTCCAGGCAATTAGGGAAACATGTTCCAGCAATTGCGGGTAGAAGTCCATGCGTACGCAGCACAGTGACGTGTTCCGGAGCGCTTTGAAATGAATGGTAGTTATTGCCGTTATGGTATCAACAAACGCACTCGGTGTAAGAGCTTCCATCACGTTTTTTTTTTATGAAAGTCGGCGTTCGGAACTACGCAGGCTGCACTCGATAAACCGAAAAAGGAGAGGGTTCCGCGCGATCAGGTATCAGGTAAATGCCCATCTGCTGGACACCCTCGCAGCGAGGCTGGAGAAAGATTGACGTCTCAAGTGCCATGTGACACGGCCAAAGAGGCTCAGGATACCTATAAGTGCCACTTACATCCGGGAGTTGCACCCAGTTGGTTGGGTAGCGGCAAGATTGGCTATTCTCATTGACTGAATCTCTCCTATGCATGATGCAAAAAGCAAGATAGAATTCCCCAGATATTATGCACGCCTGATCGTCACAGGAACCACCCCACAGGTGTGGGCGGATGAGTCGATCCAGTGACGATGCCTGGCCAACTCGCGGTGTTGTAAAGAGGACGGGGGCGCTTCCAAGGCCCGAAGCCTTCTTTCATACTCGACACTGGTTGAGGTTGAAGTACGAAGGCTCGGGCCAAAAGACAGCGTCACCTCAGCCAATGCGGAAGATGCTTCTGACCGTCAAAGCAGCCCATGGTTTTTGGTGCTATACCTCTTCCCCTATTCCGAAAAGGCGTACCTGGATTCCGAGAGGGCCTTCCTGAATGCCGAAAAGATCTAAGATATCGTAAGCCTAGGCCTCGCTGTTCCGACATAGACCTGTGTGAGGAAGGTATTTTATACACGGAAACGTGAGACCCTTTTTTTTGGCTGCAGCCTTCATACACCAGGGAATGTTCGGCCAGAGGGCTAGCTCATGTAGGTTGGCCGATGCTCGCCCTGACATGGGACATAATAAGGCCTCTCATTCCAAGGTACTAATATCGGTCTCTTCAACGCGCCACATATACCACATAAACACGCTCCTGTACGGCCTGAACCGTTCGCTGATCTCCTCCATCTCTTTCTCACTCATATACTTCCATTTGCCACCTTTCGCTTTGAGCTTCGCAACATCTCGTCCAACAAACGCCGCCATACCACGCTGTACACCCAAGTCACCAACTGAGAAGACATCCATCCGCTTGAGTGCGAAACACGCGAACATCTCGACACTCCATTTCCCAAGGCCGCGCACCGCCGTGAGCTTTTCGAGCACCTCCTCGTAGGGGGCATCTGCCAGCAGATGGGCGGAGAGCTCGCCCGAAGCGAACTTCTCGGCGAGCCCCGATACATACTCGGCCTTGCGCTGCGAGAGACCTGCCGTCCGCAATGTTTCAAGGGGCGTGGCTGCCACCTGTGACGGCTGTGGGAAAAGGCGACCGGCGCTGTTCGCAAGCTCCTCCGACTCGGTGGCTGTGGTCTCGCCCTTGTTGAACAAAGTGACGAAGCGCCCCTTGATCGTCTTGGCAGCAGCGCCGCTAACTTGCTGTGAGCTATGGCAAATATCAGCTAATATTCTCCATTTTAGGAAGTTTCTTTGTGTCTCGGGAGTAGAAACTCCCTCTTGACCCCCAAGACGACAGACAATGGACAGAAAGGGGAGAAAACTACTCCGATTTTCACCTACATGATGCTGCTGACAAGCGACTCAAATGGGTCTACCTCTTCCGCAAGGCCCTCGGGAGAAAAGACGCGGCAGTGGTGCTTGTCTATGAGTGGTCTCATCCGCTCATCGACTTTGACAAGGTGAGCGCAAGCGATTTCCAGAATGTTGTCCGTGGTGGTCTTGACCCGGGGCAGCTTGGATGGCGAGACGGCGTCCAGCGTCTTCGGGGCGACGATGCGCGAGGTCTCGGGGGAGAAGAGCGGCGCATTGGTACGGTTTGGATCTGCTAGGCGGTTGACGGCCTGGGATCTAGGCTTCGGAAAGACCGTAAGGCCGTTTGCTTGAAGAGTATCGGCGATGAGACTATCGGATTTCAGCGCCGGCGTTTCGGGGGGGGCCTTCTCCCTTCGGCGGCGCTGTGGGGTTGACGGGGCCTGATGTGGTGGCACCGATGCCACGTCCTGCGGAGGGTCTTTTCGTTTCCGTGTAGTAGATGCCTTGGGTTGAGGCACCGGTATGGGCTCTTTTGCGACCTCGGAAATGGCACCGAGCCGCGCAGACCTTCGAGATGCCATGTGGCCAGAATGTCTGGATGAGAGACAAAGCGCAAGTCGGTCAGGTAATTGAGTCTTGACCACTTGATTGGCCTGGGAGAGAAAGATTAAGTGACGTGTTGAGCTGCGAACGGGGCGGCCTCTTGCTATGGAGTGAGTACGAGTTGTTTGGAAAAGGAACGGGATTATCGGCATCAAGCAGCACCGAACTCGATCGAGGGACCGAGTCTAAGTCTCTGGGCAATTCGCTGCTGAGAAGTAACTTCAACTAACGAATTCCATAGTCAAACGGACAAAATACAGCAAAAAAATCTGTAGATTCGATGGAGAAATGCGAAGCTCCCAGGAACACAAACAAAGAACCAAGGGCCGGTTCGTTCGCGAGGGGCAGAGCTGATGAAACGCGCGCCCTTTGAGATGTCATCGCGCTCATGTCGCCCGCTCACGTGCGCCAGAGCTGGCTCGCGTGCAGCGACCACGAGGCGAGATGGCCGGCCCACGCCAAGACTTCCCAAGCACGGCATCTCCTGGCTGAAATTGGAGAGGGGACAGCCTAATATTTTAGAGCGGGATCCTCGACATTGAAGCACGAGGTTGCTGCAGAGACTTCATAGTTCTGCTTCAATGTCCGCTTGCAGGGCAGATCCGATAATCTCATCCCAGGATGCCGCGCTCTCATCCCTTCCTTCACAGTCCCAACATCTGCCGCAAACAGGGACGGGATCTGGTTGGGGATGGGAGAGAGGACAAGCTGCGTAATGCATAGTATTATTAGCGCAAACTGTCCACTTGGGATGCCAGCAGTAGGATGGAGCTGACGGCTGACAAAATTACGCGACTGCAACACGGCATGCTGACTATGGGGCTTTTCCGATCTGGTGATGCCTCTTAGAGCGTGCCATGAGCCCCAAGGAGCAAAGGTTTCATCGGCTATCAATTGGAAGTGCAGCAAATACCGAAGTGGCAGATCCGTGGTTTTAGGGACCACCGCAAGGTTCTCAAGAGGGTGATAAAGCACAATACGGGTTTAGCACGGTGAGAATAACCTGTGTACCTGCGAAACAACCAACCAAAATCCGGGAATGGCTAGAGGTCTCGGCCCATTGGATGGCGAAATTGCTCAGCATCAATGCGATGGACCCCCAGCAGGGAGGTGCGAGGTACAACGAAGCGGCGGTATTTGACCACAAGCGTCCGTATTGAGATCTCCGAGTAGAGTTACGCAGGTCTGCAAAAACGACGAGATATCCCTCGGCTTCACTAAAGGCATGGCAAGCTGCACCCGGACCGTTGCTAACTTTCTGGGCGTCTTGTTATCGTAAAAGCACGGAATCCTGATGCCCCTCCAACAGATTACCGCGGCCAGGATGCGGTCGCTAAAAGCGGGCCCCTGACCCCCAATTCCGGTTGCCCCTGTTGGCCCTCCCAGACTAGGCCCCTAAAGGCAACCTACGCTTCTTCTCTACGGCGCTCCTGTCCACCTGCAGTCTGGCCCGAATTATTGCACCCAACGTACCTTGGCTTGCAGACAAGAAAGCCGTCTGTCAGCTTCCATTCATTCCTTCGACAACCGAACCTAACCCTCAAGACCGAGGACGCGACGACCGTAACAGAGTATCCGACGACGGAGTAGAAGATACGCCGACCCTCCATCCCCAGCGGCACCCCAAATCGCAAGAGACGACCGCGCATTGCTTAGGCATTGTGCATCATTTAGACGGTCGAGACGAGGCGCCACTCAAAAATTCTCGCGTTCAGTTCGTGCCCCGTGGTACGCCCCGAAACCGTACACAACCATCTCGTCGAGTGTCACCGATCGCATCGCGACGAAGGACGAATCGCAGCGAAGGCTTTGCCTTGCACCGGTCGCATTTATTGACGATCTGGGGTGGTGCTGAGGGCCACCCGGAAAGCTCGTCATGCTCCTTCCCAAGGGCGGCGTCAGCTGGAAAGCTGCCAAATCCAGTCTACCACCAACACGGGCGATATGGGTCTTTCTGACCAGAACCCGCTTTCTTCTTCTAATTGCTGTTGCCGGCGCGATACTATTATTATGGCGCGGAATCAGTACATCCGCATCAGAAATGCAAAGGTTAGAATTGCCTCGTTTCGCCATGGTTTGTCGGAAGAGTCGTGCTGACCTGGAGTCTTCCGGGATGCTAGTTTTTACTGTTGGGGACCGTCAAAATCCCCAATGGAGATGTCACTTAATGAACAAGCGGCATGGAATGCCCACATGCATACTCCCGTAATCTACAACCGCCATACACCGGTCGAGGTCAACTCGTCGACCATCTCGAGTGTCGACTTGAACCCCATTAAGTCGACTACAAACGCTCTCAATAACGAGGAGCGAGTACTCATCCTCACCCCCCTCAAGGACGCCTCGCGATATCTGTCGAAATACTTCGAGCTGGTCGCCGAGCTGTCATACCCCCACCATTTGATCGACCTTGGATTCCTTGTTGGCGACTCAACTGATGAGACTCTTGCGGTTCTCGCCTCCGAGCTCGATCGCCTTCAAAAGCGCCCGGACCCGTTCCGAAGCGCCTTGATTGTCGAAAAGGACTTTGGCTTTCAACTAAGTCAGAAGGTGGAGGACCGTCATGGCTTTGAAGCTCAGGGGCCGCGCCGGAAGGCTATGGGTAAGGCGCGAAACTACCTGTTAGCAACCGCACTCAAGCCCGACCATTCGTGGGTCTATTGGAGAGACGTGGACATTGTGGATAGTCCACAGAAGATTCTTGAGGACTTTATCGCTCATGACCGGGATATTCTTGTCCCAAGTATGATACCCCACCAACTTAGACGGAATAAGCTCGTGCTGACATCTTTCTAGATATCTGGTTCCATCGCTACGAGAACAATCGCGACATTGAAGGGAGATGTATGTTTAACTTTCCGCAGTAACCTCACACGCAAGAACTAACGCCTGTGTAGTTGACTACAACTCGTGGGTTGAGTCACCCAAGGGCCTCAAGCTGGCCGCCAGCTTGCCAAAGGATACCGTCTTGGCTGAAGGTATGTGCATCAGCAATTGTCTCCCGTTCGTTCCCATGACTGACACTTCCTTCCAGGATACAAGCAGTTCGACACTGGTCGTACTCACATGGCCCGGCTGGGAGACTGGCGTCAGGACAAGGACGAAGAGCTCGCGTTGGACGGCATTGGCGGAGTGAACATTCTCGTCAAGGCAGACGTACACCGATCAGGTATGTGTCTTTCCTTTCTCGTTCATAACATTGAGCTAATATTCCTGAAGGAATCAACTTCCCATGCTATGCCTTCGAGAACCAAGCCGAAACTGAAGGCTTCGCGAAGATGGCTAAGCGAGCGGGCTATGAGGTCTATGGCCTTCCCAATTATGTGGTCTGGCATATCGACACGGAAGAGAAGGGCGGCAACGCATAATCATGTGTTATCCCCTCTTTGCTGCGTCGCTTTGCATTTCCCTTTTTACATGCATCGGGGCTTTCTTTATCGTCACATAAACCGGAATGTGCTGCGCAGGAGAGAACGCAGCAGCTCGATTGTACGAAAGCCCACGAGATACACATACCACATCATCGATGGCTCGCCACCTTGAGATAATAGGCGTTTGGGGGAATGGGATGGGGTTCTGTTTCTCTTTTCACTGCGGCCTCAAGCATGTCGTTCACAATCACCTTTCAACACCTGAGGATACCAAAACTCCTTGTCACATATACAATAACTCCGAAGATCCCTCATCCGAAAGGGGTCAAACTCCGTCGACGCAACCTAAATTTTCAATATTCCTCAACCTATTGAAAAGTCGGGTCACCAAACTCCGTACTAGATAACCCCCTTCGATTCGCCAATCGTATATCGGGATGGACCAAAACCTGGCCATTCGATTTGGAGATTGGCTTGTAGATGCCGCTTGGCTGATTGGGCCGAACAGGGGCAAAGGCCTTCAGCTGGATGGTTTTGGGCAGCGTTTGATATTCACGGCCTTCATAGGGCACAGTTGGTGGCTAGAGCCCATGGGCCGCTGCTTTGGGCTGCCCCGGGTTCCTTGATTGTACTTAGGTATTGACAAAGGGTAACGGAGGAGCTAGGGTGTTGGGTCGAGGTTTTTTTTTCATGTTGGCGCGGTGGTTGTTCTTCTGGTAAATATTTTGTACGGTGGGCATGGGATCGGAAAGAGCAAGAGTAATATATACACTATTTGTCATTACTGTTGGGTATGTGATCACAATGTTTATACCAAGGCTCTGGCCATGGGAAAGGGGCAGGTGTTCCGCAGCATGCAAAGGGGATTGAACTCTACCGCTCATGTTCAGACAACTAGAGCCAGCGTATATTGGAACATGCCCCGGAAGGAGGTAACAAACCTTTCAACAATGTGACATAGTCTACACATTGCTGGTAAGAAGGCACGTTTCACACTGGCTGGGGGCGTCTTTTTTAGCTAGAGCCTTTGAACATGCTCGCGGGTGTTGTCGAAAGAAATTGGTAGACTGTAGTCTGTTGGCAGTGCTTCAGACTTGAGGTTTTGAGACTTCACATATATTTTAAGACATAGGTACTTCATGTATGCGGGCCGGACGAGTGGGCTTCGGATTGACTGGGAGGTTCAGGGTTTAGTCTATGTATGTACACCTCGTTATCCGCCAGACCTGCGATGCCAGCGATTCCCCTGAAGAGTTGGTATCCGCTTGTTTGGTGCACAACCCCTCATAAAATTACAGCGGCTCCTCGAGCAGGACGATTTTTGCTTGTCTTATTCCAATGGCAGTCGATGCTTAGTGCTTCTTGACGATTGAAAGGGTGTCGAGCGCCTGCTTCTCCTTGGCCTCGGCCTCGATCTGGGCGAGGAGCGGTCCCAGGTAGGGAACGTCATCCTGATCCGTTACCCACTCAGACTTGGGGAGCAGCTTGTGCTGCATGCTGAGCTGCGTTGCGCGGCGGATCCGGTAGATGCGGTCGTAGCTCTCCTTGGCTGAGAGTCGGCTGAGCGCCTTCAGCACGTCCTCGTTCTCCTCGCTGATCAAATCGTCCGTGCTATAGCATGTTGTGTTAGATCCAATTGTGTCATTTTGATGTTTGTTGGACCCCAATTGATGCTTGGGAGAGGGCGACTTACCGGAGACCCAGCTTACGATACCCGGCGGCGTTGATATAGAAGTTGGCAATGGGCTTGACGAGCTTGGACAGCCATGGCCGCGCGATGATGAATGGCGCGAATGAGGGGGCGGGCATGGTGGGCAATTGGGCGTGCTGTAAGGGAGGTGGGAGCTTCGTTCGGTTGTCGTGGTGGTTCGCGGTCTTCAAATTGCCGCGAAATCAGACGTTGTTCAGGGAGCTTGGCCGAAAAATCCCTGGGAGCCTGAGGCACGAACAGGTGGCTGCCGCGCTAGGCTGGGCGGCGCATGGGCCATCGGGTCGGAAAGCGCCAAGGTAAGACGAGGCGCTGTCAGATGGCTGCCGATAACCTGATAACAAAGCCAAACGCCATCAAGCGATAAGAGGGCCTGAATTGTGTTCCAACTCGAAAATCAGGCGGTTCAACAAAACTTTAAAAGCTGAAAAGGGAAAAGGAAACGAGGAAAATGCGAGTTTCTTGTCAAGCCGTCAATTACTCCCTCATGCTGTCTATTTGACCAGCTTGGGGCCTATCCGGGAAAAGGGCTGGCAACGGACGCCTCGGTATCTCGCCTGGCTTTAACGAATGCCCCATGACTCGGGCCACACAGTGACATAATCGGCACCCGTCCGCCAATTCAGCGAATCGACGGGCAACTGGGACAGACGCTACCCAACTCTTGATGTGGGATCCCACGCGAGCTGCCAAGAACATTTTCCTTTGAAAGGTCCTCCACCATCCCGCTCTCATAACCACAGCGGTCCTGCTGATTGTGTTTGCTCCTTCGGCTGCCGCTCTCCACGTCCACTCCCATCCCAAATACGGATCCGATCCGCTGTCGAACACGCTGCAAACCTGAAGTCCATGAACGCCTGCCGTCGCTAGCGGCACAATCGGCCTCGGCCTTGCGCGGGATCTTTCCCCGCACACCGTGACGACTGGAAACACGCACGCGGCAGCAGCATCTCTGCGGCATCGCTCCTTGCGAAAGCACTGGTACACCAGCAGTTGGCATTGGGCGAGAAAAGCCAGGTTGGCCGAGGAACTCCGGGGTCTCTGGGATTCGACGGAGACCCCACGTTGCCCTGCGTCTTGTCGAGACCGGTATGTCTCATAACGACCAGCTTGCTGCCCCCGGACAGCACTCCCCTACGCCAACAGTGGAATATGGGCTGGATAGAACATACCCTCATCCAGGAAGGCAAGCACCGACAAAAGGCGCACCGCAACAGGGAGAAGGTGTAGGGATGATGCGGGACCCCTCGCAGCTCACGCTCGGCGAGCGATGGGCCGCCAATGCCTCAGACTCGCAGTTCAACGCGCTGGCCGGCGCGATAGGCGGATTTACATCAGGCATAGTCACATGCCCACTGGACGTCATCAAAACCAAGCTTCAAGCCCAGGGTGGGTTTGCAGCAATGCAGAAAGGCCAACACGCGGGGCATACGAAGCTCTATAAGGGACTGGTCGGGACCGCAAGTGTAATATGGAAGCAGGAGGGGATACGCGGCATGTATCGGGGATTGGGCCCTATAATAATGGGTTACTTGCCGACGTGGGCGGTTTGGTTCACCGTCTACAACAAGAGCAAGATATGGCTGGGCCAGTACCATTGTAAGGATCAGTCGGTCGCAAGCGGAAGATGTATACCCACAGCTGACATTGATCAAACAGCAAATACTTTTGCGATCAACTTCTGGTCGTCCATCATAGCTGGAGCAAGCAGCACCATCGCCACCAATCCGATCTGGGTGATCAAGACTAGGCTAATGTCTCAGACGCCACACCACGACAGACATCTTTTTTCTTATTATCCCAAGGGCTCCAACACCCCTACATCGCGCCCAACACTCCATGCACCATGGCACTACAGGTCGACATTGGACGCAGCACGGAAGATGTACACGACTGAGGGGATATTTTCCTTTTACTCGGGGCTCTCACCAGCTCTTCTCGGTCTCACACACGTCGCCGTACAATTCCCCGCGTACGAGTATCTCAAAACAAAGTTTACTGGGAGGCCCATGGGCGCAGCTCCCATCCTAGGACAGGACGAAAAGGCGCATTGGCTGGGAATTTTGTCTGCTTCGATCCTCTCCAAGATCCTGGCTAGTAGCGCAACATATCCACATGAGGTCATCCGCACAAGACTACAAACACAACGACGACCGATGCCGGGACATGAGTATATGGAGGGTCTTGGGGGCGTGACAGAGACCGTAGCTCCGGGCACTCAGCCGGTAGAACCGCCGAAGTCGGTTCCCAAGTATAGGGGGATTGCTCAGACGTTCCGGACCATTCTAAAGGAAGAAGGTTGGAGAGCGTTCTACGCTGGCATGGGCACGAATATGATGCGGGCAGTGCCCGCGGCAACCGTGACAATGCTGACATACGAATACATGATGAGACAGTTTAATGCCACGAGGACCCACGGCAGGGAGAAACTGCAGGGGCTCGCGGAGGGGGTTGAGCTTTCCAGGAGGTAGATCCGCGGAAGCAATAGAACATGAGCAGAGAGGCGTGAGAGGTCAATAGGTTTCGGGAGAGTCCAGATATGGTGTGATACCCCAGGATCTGTTCTTTTCATGTGTAAACATAGAACATTGAAGACGGTCGACCGGTTTATGGTTTAGCGAATCACACAAGGATGCAGCAAGCGGTAGCGCTGTGCAGGTTCGCCTGGGATTGTTGGGTTGTCGCTATTTTCTGTGGAGTGTGGTTGTATATGCATCGGCTTGATCCAAGCCTGGAGTTCTTTCATCTTTGGTATGGCATCGGCGGCACACTGCATATCAGAAAACATGGGAAAGGGGTTAGTCCACATGAGTCTCGTCGCCAGCTTGCAAAGCCAGGGACCGCAGCCGGTCTCCGAAGGTCATATGCCATGCATTGATCGATGGTCATGGTGCTTTAGTATCCTAGGTACAAGTGAGATATTGTTGATATCACAATACGGCGTCAATGAACTGGCTGGTCAACAATTTCAACCTGACTCTGCCAGCCCAGGATATTCATACAACCCTAACCCTGTTGAACTTCTGAGCCCGAGATGGCTTCCCCACACGAATATATATAAGGTAGGTCAGCGGTGACGGACAGGTTTGTCTCCCTGGGTGAGACTACAAGTTGTTAGTGGTATCGTTCCACTATTGAACCTCATATCTCTGGACTTGGACCACAGTGAGCCCGATGGCTAGGTACCCAACCGTCAGCTCACTCATTCTTCCGCCTCTCCTCTGCGATCCCCCTCTTCTCAGCTTCGCGGTGGATTTTCTACGTGGGTGCGGAGGTGTCAACATGTATACACACATACTTGGGGCGAGGTTGTCTGAGGAGATGTTTGTTACTCACGGCGTTCAGCTTAGCTGTTTGGATAGAGGATCGGGTGTATCTAGAGCAGGCGCAGTGTGAGCCCATGGTGATATTCATATGGTTTTATACCCCAGAGATGGTGGGATATATGGAATGGAATTGTAGCATGTGGTAGGGGCTACCTACGCGAACAGCACGCAGGCCATGGTGAATGCAGCGAGTGGCGCGACCACGGTCTATCCCGAATTGTGAGCATGATGCGTACGCGATAAGTGTTGAGTAAATACATACCCGTGGGTTTATGCTACCCTTTGCCATTTTTCTGGGACCTCCTGCACTGGCAATTGGTGAGCGTGAGTGTCAGCGACAAGGTGAGATTTGAGGTGTCGAATGATTGAGCATTGACGGGTGAGCTAATTCCAGGTTACGACTATGCGATTTGCACAACAGTTCTTCAATCTTTGCCTCCGTCCCACCTTTTCAAATGCCTTTCAATAGTAGATGTATATTTACATGCACCCAATGGGGATAATCGTAGGGTGTTTATCACCACAGATGTGTGCAGTGCGGTCGCGAGTTAAAAACCAGTGTAGAGTGTCCGATCAGACACCAGAGTACCTTAGCTGTATTGTAAAACGTGGGATCAATTGTTGCCAACTATCATGAAGCAAAAAAAATCCGAACACTGTAAGCCTACATTTACACGGCCATAGTCAAAGAGACCTAGGCCAGGTATCCGTCCATTCGGTCCGTCCGTCCAGTCGTCCACCAAAACCATTGTCCAGCCTGACCCCCCAATTCCATACAAGAGACAAAAAAGCAACGAAACTCGCATCCCGAGAACACCCACACGTCACTCTTCTTTCTTCTCGCCCTCTGTCTTCTCCTCTGTAGCCTTAACTTCACCGTTCGGCGCATCGGCCATCTCGACGTCCTTCTTCTCGGTTGCTTCCTCGAGGGCCGGGGCCGCGGCAGGAGCAGAGGGCTCCTCAGCCTTTTCCTCAGTGGGCTTCGTCTCGACAGCCTTCTCATCAGCTTCGTCCGCTTTCTTGGCCTCCTCCTCGGCAGCGGCCTTCTCAGCTTCTCCTTTGGCCGGCTCCTCGGCCGGAACAGGGACGCTCTCCACTGCCTTGGCAGCACCAGCACCAGCGAGACCCTCCACAATCTTCTTCACAACCGCAACGGTGCCATCCGGGGAGCCTGCCTGAGCAGCAAGGACCTTACCGGCCTTGTCGACAACAAAGACGCCGCGGGTGGTGCCCTTGGGGGCCTTCTTGAGGCCAATGGCGCCAATGAGAGTGGCAGCCGGGTCGCAGAGCAGAGGGTAGGGCAACTTCTGCTTGTCCTTGAAGGTTGTGTTGGCCTTGGGCGAATCAGTTGACAGGCCGTAAATGGCGAGCCCGCCGGCCGTCAAGGGAGCGTATGAGTCCCGGAAGAGGCAGACTTGCTTGGTGCCTGGCGGGGGTGTTAGCATGCTCTACTGTACATGTTGGTTGGCTGATATGGGATGGAAGTGGATTGGTTGGGGTGAGACAGAGGGTGCGAGGGTGCGACTTAGGTAAGCTGTTGGGGCTGTGGTGTATGAATGACAAAACCGGCGGTCATGCACGGTGTGGAGTGAAGAAGCGGGAGATAATTGATATGCGCCACCACTTACAGCCTGGCGTAGACGCCTTGGGATACGTGAAAAGCACGACACCGGCCTTGCTCGCGTCGACGAGGGCCTTGAGGGTAGTCGTAGTGCCGTCATTCTGCTGGATCTCGCCGCCAAAGTCGTCGAGTGAGATGGTATCGCCCACCTCGGGCTTGCCAGCAGGTTTAGCAGGCGCGGGAGCGGGAGCGGGAGCTGCAGCAGCTGAGGGAGCCGCAGAAGCAGCGAGAGTCTTTCCGTTGGTGGTCGGGACAGCGGCCTTGGCGGGCCTGCCTCGAGGCTTGGTGATGGCTTCTTTAACTTCCTTGACCTTGGCGGCCGCCTTGGATACCTTAGACTGCTTCTTGGCCGGCGGCTCCGGCGGAGGAGCCGGGGCCTTGCGCTTGCGAAGCTCGACGGGCATTGCGACGGGCGTGACGGTACTGTGGTGTGCACCAGTACTGCGGGTCTTACAGCGCAACTTACGCAGCTGTTGTCGCGCAACGGCGATGATATAACGGCCTGGGTCGCGGTGTGGATGCGACCGTGATGCAAGAAGTTCTGGGGAGGTGGAGGGGTGGAAATGGGTAAGATGAGGAAAGGAGAGGAAGTTCGGAGCTTGGGTTGACGTTAGCAACAACACAACTGTTGTCGCAGGACGTTCGAGGGTTGCGCAAGCATCGAGCCAATCACAGCGCGCCGGTGAAGCTCGAAGCAGGCCAGGTCAGGGGAGCTTGCGTTGCGTGCGGCACGAACTGGGTCTAGGGAAAAAAGAAAGAGGAACCTGGAAGAGAAAGTCCGTGACCCTGATGGCGGCTGTGTCTCCGATACCTACCAGGGAAAAGCTACGTACTTGGTGCTTCCCGCCGCCCCCTCGCCACCCGCCGGGCGTTTCTCTGGGAACTGGTCCTGGCCCTCTGCCCTCTCTGCCTCCGTGCCTCCGTGCCTCTGCACCACACCAGGGCAAATGCAATTGGGCTCTCCCTGCTGCGGGAGGAGCTGGATAATTCCTCCAACTTCTGTCCAGTAGCAGAACTTAGCTCCCCAAAGTTGCCCACCCTCCCAAGCCCAAAGGTTCCTCCTCCCCCACTACACGCTTGCGCCATCTAGCTCCATGTCTGCATATCGAGCCCAGTTGAAATCTCGAGGAAATGCACCCCGCTAGCTTCGCAGCTCGGCCAGCAGCATAACTTTAGCTGGGAACTTGCAAGTCATGTGAGATGATGCAATTGCAAAAAAGCGAGAATCTTCGAAGCAGGCTGATTTTGGCGAGGAGCTGGTGTTGGTGCTACGATGTGGTCCAAGCAACCCCTGTCACGTACCCCGGCTTTGAAGAATCCCGGCCCAGCCCGGCAAAACCCCGGCAGTCCGAGCTTGAGGGCGTCAATTCAAGCGTGATGGTCAAGATGAACTGCATCAGCCAGACCCGATCTTGAAATCGCAAGGTCCGACCCCCAAATACCTGTCATCTTGCTCGTCGTCTGCCGCCACAATGGCCTCCAAAGCGGTAGCGAAAGCTGCCGGCGGCGTCATGAGCATCTCCAAGGTGAGTTTCCACCACACTGCCGGTCAATTGACGCGGTAATTGCTCTCCTTACCTCCTTGAAACTAAACCACCACCCGCAGAAACAAACCGTCCAATCTACAGGCGTGTGGGAGCGCATCCGCCGCGCCTTTGCCCTTGACCCTAACCGCTCGAATGGTGTACCGCTGAACCCGCACTTCCGCTACCCGGCCCCCGGCGAGAACGATCCCCTAGCCTACACGGACCCCGTCACCATGCCTGCCGGCGACATCGCCGACAACGCCTATTTCAAGCGCGATGTCCGCCGTAATTACCCCCGTCTAAGTGTCGTCAACCAGGCGCAGCAGGTTGCTCTCCTCACGGTCGGCAGCGCTGCCGTCCCGCGTGTTGAGCTCATTGGCGAGGCCGGCACCCAAGCACTTGTTGCGGCCGAGGAGAATGGCAAGGAGGCTGGGTTGGCCACGTACATCGAGAAGAACGGCGTTGAGGCTGCCAAGTTGGTGCTTGCGCAGACGGGTGGACTGCCTCCTCTGCCGAGCGGGGAGACTTTGGCCACAGGCAAGTGGGACGTTCACAGGTATGCGCTGGATGAGGAGCAGCCGTACGGGGAACAACTGTAAGTCCTATTCTTCTACCTTTACGGGGATGAGAGACGACTGCTAACTATGCTACAGATACCCATGTAGGTCCTTTATATAAAGAGGGAGAAGATTTCAGGGGGAAGACGGAGTTCGTTGCCCACGGTGTACATAAGGGACGGCGGAGGAGGTGTATAGACTGCTGACTCTGCTAATCTTATCCTCAATGGGGTTGTGGCTGCTCTATGTACATGACCTGGTGCCTTTGTCCTTTCATTATGCCGTGCCTGGCTACAAATCTCGGAGCGATGAAGTGGGCCGGCTGGGAGGCCGCTCGAGGCCATGCTCAGTGCTCAGGGGTGTAAGTCTTCAGGGCGAGAGTCTTTCGTCGTCTTGGCTCAGACTGGTATGCATCTAGTTTTTCTTCCGTTCTCTCATATATCAAGCTTCGCCTTGCTCGGCCCTGGGCTTTCGGGACCCTTCGTAGTGTCCTTGGCATGCCTCTCACCAACCAACCCCTCAATAATCTTGGCCTTTCCCTGTGCTCTCTTTAACCTGTCATCGAAGTCGTTGACGGCCTTGTCTGTATTCTCGGTGGACAGGCTCTCTGACTCGACCAAAGCATATAACGTCGTGATGTGTTTTTCAAGTCGCGCGTTGCGAGGCAAAGCTGGGAGTTGCTCTGGTTGCTGCTGTGCCCCCTCGGCTGAAGTTGCTTGAAGAGGTGACTCTCCAGGCGCATTGAACACAGCTTCGGACACACTTGTTTGTTGCTGATCGGGGTTGACTGTGGTGGGTAAACGGTTGGCCCACACAATCGCCCTGCCGCAGAGCCTGCCGCTCTCAAAGAACTTCAGGAACCCTTTTTCGAGACCCAAAGACCGTCCTTCTACTAGCCCAGCCCTGGCGCCGTCTACTTGGCCCTGTCGGTAGCCATCCTGGTAGAACTGCTCTTCGAGGTTGAGGATGTCCTCGAATGGGTCCTCGTTGGCCATGGTGAGAGGTGAGAGTATGTCCTGGCAAATGCGAAGAAGAATATGTTTTGAAATGGCAAAGGTATACTGGTGTTTCTAATCACTATGCCAGCAGCATAAGCGCATCTGCTCTCTAATCGATAGCTGCTCCAGGTACTTCAGCTCTGGGATGAGACGGGATGGCGGGGCACGAGAGGTCGCGGGGCAAATTTTGGCTGAGGACCCCGCATTGCGCAACCGCACCTCCCGTCGCATTGCTTCCACCGTTCCAAGGGAGGCGGGATGACTCAAGCCAGCTTCTAACTTTTGTGATTCACAAGGATTCGTTCGGCCGTTGTATCTCTCATTCCTCAAGTCTTCTGGTGTTCCTGGCTAGTTTCCACTCCACAATCATATCCTTGAACATCAACCCGCCCATTCGACCCCGCGTTCCCTCACAATGGTCGAGGCACCAAAAGTGATCCTCCCCGTACCCGGGAAGAAGAACATCCTCGTCACCTCGGCGCTCCCCTATGTGAACAATGTTCCTCATCTGGGGAACATTATTGGGAGTACCCTGAGTGCGGATGTCTACGCCCGGTACAGCAAATTGCGCGATCGGCCAACGCTCTGTAAGCACTCTTTACAAAACAAGCTTTCTCAGTTGCCCAACTAAACCAAGCTGGTAGATATCTGCGGAACAGACGAATATGGTACGTTGAAGATATTGTTTGCACTTCAATATGGTCAGCGATATGTATGACCTCGAGACTGACCGGGCGTTCTCCAGGCACTGCTACCGAGACTCGTGCCCTGGAGGCAGGCGTTACACCCCAGGAGCTCTGCGACGAATTCTATGTGAAACACAAGGCCGTTTACGACTGGTTTGAGATTGGCTTCGACCACTTCGGCCGGACCACGACAAAGCAGCAGACCGACATCGTCCAGGACGCTTTCCTGAAGCTACACGAGAACGGTTTTATGGAGGAGAGGACCACGACCCAGCCGTACTGCGAGAAGCACGAGTCTTTCCTCGCCGACCGCTTTGTAGAGGGAACTTGCCCTAAGCCCGGGTGTGGATACGAAGACGCGCGCGGAGATCAGTGCGACAAGTGCGGCAACCTGCTAGATCCCTTCGAGCTCATCAACCCGAAGTGCAAGTTGGATGGGGCAACTCCGGTGCCCAAGGAAACCGCCCACTTTTTCATCAGACTGGACAAGCTACAGCCGCAAGTGCAGGAGTGGTTCGAGAAAGCCCACAAGGAGGGCAATTGGTCGTCGAACGGAGTCGCCATCACCAAGGCATGGCTGGACCGTGGGCTTGATGCCCGGTCTATCACCAGAGACGTAAAATGGGGCGTGCCCGTACCCATGGAAGGCTTCGAGAAGAAGGTCATTTACGTGTGGTTCGATGCTCCTTATGGTTACCCTTCCATCACGGCGAACTACACCGACCAGTGGGAAAAGTGGTGGAAGAACCCGGACGAGGTTGACCTTTACCAGTTCATGGGCAAGGACAACGTAAGTTGTGGCATAGATGACTTCCTGACCAAGCTGACTCGAGTAGGTTCCTTTCCACACCGTCCTTTGGCCTGCGTCCCTCATCGGCGCCGAAGGGAACAAGTGGACAAAGCTCCACACTGTCTCAACATCGGAGTATCTTAACTACGAAAACACCAAGTTCAGCAAATCTCGCGGTGTTGGTGTGTTCGGCGATGGCGCAAAGGACACTGGCGTTGGACCTTCTGTTTGGCGGTACTACCTCTTGGCCAACCGGCCTGAGACCGGCGATACCCAGGTAAGGGATTATTACATCGTTATGAGAGTTCATCTTTTAACATCTTCCCAGTTCGAGTGGAGTGGATTTGTGGCTGCCAACAACAATGAGCTTCTGGCCAACCTCGGCAACTTCGTCAACCGCGTCATCAAGTTTGTCAATGCGAAATTCGAAGGCATCATTCCCGAGTTCTCGCCTTCGTATACGGATGATAGCTTCGACTTTCCAGAATGGATTGCCGGGGTTAACAAACTCCTTTCGGAGTACCTTGCGGAGATGGAGCTGGTGCACCTGCGCGCAGGTATCAAGAAGCTGATGGAAATCTCGTCCCAAGGCAACCTCCTCCTCCAGTACAGGTTAGATAACGCTAATCTGGCTGCGCATCCGGAGCGCACAAAGACTGTCATTGGTCTTGCGCTCAACCTCTCATCCCTTCTCGCCTCTCTCGCCTCTCCTTACATGCCGTCGACCTCTGAGTCGATCGTCCGCCAGCTGAACAGTGATCTCAAATCCATTACAGAGACATGGAATCCTGAAGTTCTGAAGTCGGGACACAAGCTTGCCAAGGCTGAGTACCTGTTTACAAGAATTGACGAGAAGAAAATAGTGGAGTGGAAGGAGCAGTATGGTGGAACTCAAGCCAGCCGCGCGGCAGAGGAGCAGGCAAAAGAGGCGTTGAAACAGAAGAAGCAGGCAGAAAAGGACAAGAAAAAGGCAAAGAAGGCAGCAAAGAAGGTTGCCGAGACCGAAGGTGCTGCCGAAGCGAGTAGCTCAGCAGCTGGCGCACAGGTTGGGGAGACGCCCAAGACGGCAGCAACCGAGGACATCAAGCAGTTGCCTATCCGGGAGAAGCCGGTGGAGAAATAGGGGCTCTATTTATTACTTTCCATACTGTTCAGAGGTTACGGAGGCTGTATAGGTTGGTTGGGCATAGCGAAGCAATGGAATTGGATGGGACGTGTCGTGGGGTCCGTTCCTTCAGTTACCGAACGCTTCAACAGCCGTTATTACTTCGGATGAGCGGGACGCCCTGCTGAGCTAGATGATAATGAGTTGAGCGTGTTGCGGTAGAGTAGAAATAGATCGCTGATACCAGGGAGATGGGACTAAAGCATTCTCGTAGGCTGTTGAGTTTTCCCGTCACCATACTACCCTTTCTGAGACAACGCAACAAGTATCTGCAAGTATAGTATTCATTATCGTATCATCTTAGCAGGCGATTTCTCCCGAATCGATGTAGTTGTTGAGTTAGTTGTACCTCCTTATGATAATTCTAATGCAACATCACCATCCCTCCGTTCGCACACACAACTTGCCCCGTAACCCATTGCGCATCAGGCGTGCACAGCATACCCACAGCCCCCGCAACTTCGTACGTATGCGCCGGCCGTCCTCCACTTTCCTTCGCCTCTGCCACCACCTCAGGTGTGTCTACCCCTTCCCGCACCGCCATACCAGGGGTGTGCATGATCCACCCTTTGATTCCCGCCAGAAACTCGGGCGTGTTGGATGCATACATCGGCCCCTCCACCGGACCGGGGTTTACGGCGTTGACGGTGGCGTTCTCAGCCAGCTCCCGGGACCAGGTGCGCGTCATGGCTTCGAGCGCTGCTTTGGTCCCGCCATAGACGGACTGGGTGACGAATCCCGTCGAGGAGGAGACAGAGGAGATGTTGACGATGCGCCCGGTCCGGTCCGTGGGCAGATAGGGCTGTGCGGCCTGCACGACCAGGAGAGGGGCAAGGACGTTCACGCGGTAGGTGTCTTCCCAGTCGGGGATGGTGACGGCGGGGAGGAGGGCGTTTTTGGCGATTCCGGCGTTGTTGATTATGATATCGATCTGGAAAGGGGTGGTGGCGGTGGGGGAGGAGAAGAGAGATTTGGTGGTGTTGATTAGGGTGGAGGGTCCTGACGGTGAGGAGAGATCGGCTTGGACGGGCTTTGCGCGGATGTTGTGTGTCTTGCTGAGCTGGGCTGCGAAGGTGGAGGTGAGCTCGGTCGAGGAGGAGGAGGTGTAGCCGAGGACTAGGTTAGCGCCCTTGGAGGCGAGGTTCTCGGCTATAGCTGCGCCGATGCCTGGTATATGTCAGTGAGAGCGAGACGGGGGCTTGGAGAGGGTGGCAGACCTCTGGAGGCACCAGTGATGATGGCGAGCTTGCCTTCGAGGGGGCGAGTCATGGCTGCTACGGGCTGTGGGGGCTTGGAGGGGCTACTGGTGAGGTTCAGGGACGGGATTTGGACAGGGGAATGCGCGGTATATTGTTTCTACAAAGGGGGAGTGGCTAGGTCGTTATATACACGGCGCAACGGGTAACTCCCGTGATGCGCGGCCGCACCGATGGCGGGTTCGGTACTGAACAGGGAGGTGGGAATTGGAGAAAGCTGCCCCGCAGGCTCGCACCCTGGCGACTTCGGCGTAGCCTAGGCAGGCTTGGCTTCGCGGGTTGCTGCCCCGCGATTTGCGTTTGGTTGGTGCGGCTCTAGCACTTCTGGGGACCTAAACGGCAAGCCCCACACCAGGCAAGAACCTCGTCGATAGAATCTCCAGAGTTCTGGAAACGTACTGCCAGCCCGCCTTTTTACTACATACAGCAGCACGCCGATTAGCCTTTAAGCTCTTCGACTCCACACCCTTCACCCCGGCGAATTGGGCGGGAGGAATTATATCTCCTTTGCTCCGGTAGACGACTGTAGACCAATTATCCCGGGCCCGGTTCGGAAAAGGCCCCAAATCACGAAGTTACGCCCCGCGTCCACACACGCCCTCCCCGGCGCAAACCCAGCCGATCACCAGACATAATGGATATCCGACTCCTTAAGCCCTCCGACATCCCACTGATCCAGCACGCCAACCTCGAGAACCTCCCCGAGAACTACTTCCTCAAGTACTACCTCTACCACGCGCTCTCGTGGCCGCAGCTGTCGTATGTCGCCGTCGACGTGTCGCGGCCCAAAAAGACGCCCTATGACTACCCCAAGATCGTAGGATATGTCTTGGCCAAGATGGAGGAGGAGCCTGCCGACGGCGTGGCGCACGGCCACATCACCTCGCTCTCCGTTATGCGCACCCACCGCCGCCTGGGCATTGCTGAGAAGCTTATGAGACAGAGCCGTACATCTACCCTGCCGCCCACCATTGAGTACCCTGAGCTAACATAGAACCAGAGCTTGCGATGGTAGAGACCTTTGGTTCGCACTACGTATCGCTCCACGTGCGTGTCTCCAACCAGGCTGCGATCCACCTGTACCGCGACACTCTGAAATTTAAGACGGAAAAGACGGAGTTAAAGTACTACGCCGACGGAGAGGACGCCTTCTGCATGAAGCTGGAACTGGCCGCAATCCGAGAGCAGGTACGGGAAGCTGCCATCGCCGACGGTGGGGATGCCGAGGCCAAGTCGGGAGCCAAGTCAGTGACAGGAAGCGAACCGGTCGCTGCGGATGTGGACGAAGGCGAGGCTGTTGGTGATGTTGGGAGGGATCCTAGCAAAAAGAAGGAGAGCGAGAAGGGTGTTGATAAGGAGAAGGTGAAAGTTAAGGTCGGGAGGGGTCTTGGCGTTGGGGAGCTGGTAGAAAAGAACGAGGCCAAGCAGTGATAGACGATCGTGGGGCGCGTGGATAAAACAAAATCAGCAATACGGTTACCTTAATACGGCGTTTATGAGAGATTCCGGGTATTGGAAGCAGCATTACTAGCGATTTCATTGACCTGCGGGTATGCTCCAGTATGGCTTTTGCAGCAGCAGCGGTAGTACTGAGACTCGAAGGACGTGATTACCGTGACGGAGGCTTCTTGGTGTCTTGGAGAAAGGCATACCTTTGCGCCTTCGCGGTACAGTATGAAACTTTGGCGACATAATTGGTGGAAGATACAACCTCCTACTCTACAGCTCACAGCATTGGCCACGAACACATTCAGTAATTATTGGGATTTTTCATAAGACTACCTAAGCGATCGTGGGGTATTTTATCCATCTCATTAATCGTTGACATTGCGAAAACCGTTAACTCTCTCTCACCAGTTCTTCGCCCGTTCCTTACCAACCTCCTCGCCTCTCCTCCTCTGCCAACTCTCTCGCATACTCCTCATCTGCCTCTGTCCTCAACCGGGCCATGACTCTTCCAAGCTCCTCAATCTCCGTTTCTAGCCCATGCTCGACGCCCAACTGCGCCTTGTGATCCCCCTTTTGACTTTGGCCACTGGTTCTCTTCTTCTCCTCTTCCAGTGCGATGGCTTCATGCAGTTTGAGCAGCTCTGCTTCTTTTGCGATGACTCGTGCTTCGATATCCATGGCCGCCTTATACTTGGCTTGTGATACCTCGTGGTGTCGATCAACACCATGGTTGTCGCCAGGCCATGCGCCCGGCGTTGTCGCACCGACGTTTGTCGTGCCCTGTGTCTGGCCGCCGGGTACGTTGGTGTGACCGCCCCATCCGCCGAATAGTTGACCGAGCCCCATGGGTGACCAAGGGGGGCCAGGAGGCGAGCGCGTCGCACGCATTGGGTGGGGAGCACACCCAGAGCGCGGCATGCCCATGCCCATATTCATGAAGGAAGGAACAGGAGGCACCGGTGGAACTCCGTGCATCGGAGGCATCGGAGGCATCGGCACCATGGCAGGCACAGGGGGCACAGGAGGCGCCGGGGCGCCAAAGGGGAACCCGGGCGGTTGAGCATGGCCACCGCCTCCACGGCGGAACTCCTTCTCAGCCCGGCGCATCTCGCGCTTGGTGTTTCTCCACTCCCGCTTCTCGTCCCGACGTTTCTGTCTGCGTTCGCGGCGCAGCTGCTTGCGCGTGCGGTTCTGCTGCTTCTTCAGGGATTTCCACTCCTTGATCATGGCCTTGATCTCTTTGCGCATCGCCTTGGCGTCATAGGTGACGTTGGTTGGGTCGGTGTTGGGTGTGTTCCGGGCCTGCTTGATTTGCTCTTTGGCCTGCTTCAGCTTCTCCTTGGTGACCGGCTGGTCTGGGTGGTTCAGCCACGTTTGTAGATAATCCCTTGCCACTGGCAGTTGCGTGTCCTTGAGGTCGTCGTAGTCTGGCAGCGAATCAACCGACGACTCAGAGCTCGATGAAGAGGACGATGACTCGCTTGACACCGAGCTATCCCGCGACCGGTGCCGTCCGGCATGAGCATGGTGGCCACGACCGCGCCCGCGACCAAAGCCTCGCTCTTCGTCATCACAGCCCCGTCGCCCACGGCCCCGTCCACGGCCGCGCCCACACCCAAACGCCGGCGGGGCAGCGCCGGCCTCACCACCTCCTCTCGCCCTCGCCCAGTCCGAAAACTGGCCTCGGCCCCATGGCCCAGGGCCGGCACTGGGACCCCCAAAACCTCTTCCCCCCCAGCCGCCATGCTGGTGACCGAAGGCGCCATGACAGCCACGCCCGCCAGGCAATGGCCCGCCTCCAAACATCGGCTGGCCATTCACCGAGATGCCATTAGTATCAGCAACAATCCCGCCGATTCTCACGCCATTCCGGTCCGCGACAAACCGCTCCCCAATCGACACTCTATCCCCCTCAACCGCAATCCCACCAAGCCTGAACCCCCCATTCCCATGTCCACGGGCATCACCCGCGCCCCCTGATCCTCCAGCGCCGCCGCCCCAAAAGGGGAACCTCGAAAAGCGGGACCTCCCCCCCGCAGCAGGCGGAGCCGGCGCCGCCTGCCCCTGAGGCAGGGGCTGATCAAAGCTCGTATCCCACGCACCCGGGAGCTGGACCCTCGGCTGCTGCTCTGCCTCGAGCACATTGAGATGGATCGCCACTCGGCGCGGGGCAAAGAAGCCCTCGTTCCACTCGCGCACAGTAGCGCTGGCATCGGCTGCTCGGTACTGCTGCTCGCCGCGGATGCGGTCGAGCTGCGCCTCGGCATGTCCGGAGGCGGTGGAGCTGGCGTCGCTGGTGCCCTCGGCGCGTAGCTTGCGGTCGATGATGTGCTCGTTTGCGGCCGCGGTGTGGTGAGGGAGCAGGTAGTTGATGAAAGTCTGCCAGTCCTCGACGCGGATGTCGCGGGAGGAGGCGAGTTCGGCTGGGTAGGGGAGATCCCCGGGGGAGGGCGAGTCGGCGTGGATGGTGATGGAGTGGACCACCTGGGGGAGGTTCTGGACGGCGGAGGGTGCCGGGCGGGTGTCAAAGTATGCGGCGGATGAGGATACCGTGAGGTGGTCGGCTTCGCCGCCGAAGTTGGAGAGGTGTGAGCTGCGCGGGGTCAGAGGCGGGGTGTAAATCACATCGCCGTTGGTAGACGACGTCGACTGGGTTGCGTCGTCGGCGCCTCCGAGAGAAGAATCACGACGGTGGTGGCCGACGGGAGAGATGGGAGAGCGGGCCCCGCCCGAGTGGGAATAGATGTCGGTTTCGGTATATGGCGGTGGAGGGACATCCTCCAGATGAGATGTCATCGTGGCGATTTACACCAGAGCTCAAAGAGTGTTGCCTTTCCGAAGTGCAGACAGAGGAGCAGCGGTTCCTACGGTGAGGAGCTTGAGGAGAGATTGCAAAATCTTTGAATTTAAAACTGCTGAGCAGATGGGGAAGTTGTCAAGACATTTAGAACATCATGGGCAGCGAGGCGCAGCACGATGGTGGGGTGATGGACATTTATCGGCCGTGTCACAGCCTTGAGCTACCGGCGCAATTAATTGAGGCGACGCCGCGCGACCCGAAAGCTTGTAGGTCCCACGGACGGCAGCTGGACAATGCTATTCGTTAGGCGACCAGGGCGGCAATGGCAAGCGAAAGCGACCCTGTAATCTTGGCCGCTTGGCTGACATAGCCTCTCAAGCCCCTCCGTCTGTGAGGCATCCTTTCCAACGCCTTCCCCGCACCCTTCTCCCACGCAAGCCAGCCATTTCGCTGACGCGGCCCCTTGACTCTTCAAGCCACCAGCCGCGTTCCGAACACATTTCCTAGATATTTCCGCCCCAGCGATATCCAGGCCCGGCCTCTGAATGGTCCGCTATGCGAGTTGACTGCATGGCCGCGAAGAGCTTTCGCGTTCATTGTATCTCGACAGATGTCGTGGTGCCGATGCACTATGGCCAGCCTTATACCTCGTTCGTGAGAAAAGAGAAGCCAAGATCTTCCGACTTGTAGTGATCAGCCATAATTGTCGCAAGATGGTGCCGAGTTTGAGGTCCACTGCAGCCCTTGTTAGCAGAACACACTAAAACAGACGCGCTAACTTCCCGGAAGGGAGTTCAGCAGCACTTACAGATTTGTGAGATACACATCGACAAGCTCTGGGGGCACATAGTCTACGACTGTGTTCTCAACCTCGAGTGCGTCCACCTTAAGGCCATCTGCGTAGCTAACATAGGTCGACGAGTCCCCCGTCGAGCCAGCGATATCATCTGTCGGGTCTTCAGGACAGAACTTATACACGCCTCCAAGGGCGATTACTGGCTTGGAGTGTGCTTTTGCTGCCTGCGCAGCCACCGAAGCTCCGCTATCCACCAGGAGTCCGCCGTTTTGGTACACCACTCTGGCACTGAAGACAACCTTGTTGATCCTGGACATGTACGCCATCAGTCCGTTACTAGCGATACTGATGGTCTTAACACCAGAAGAACTGAGCTTCTTTCGCAATGCGGCGTGAGGCACCTCGCCGGGAGCCGTGTGGTTCTCAAGGCTGACGAGGAAGACTGTGAACTTTCTCTTTGCGGCAGCCTTGAAAAGAAACCTCTCAACAGTCCTCGACGGCAGGTAGGCCAGCACATAGTCGCCCGGGAAGATTTGGATGTCCGCGAAACCCGCAATTTGATCGTCTGCCTGACTAATCTCGTCCATAATCTCCTCAATTCCATCGAGAACTTCCGATCTCAGGGCATGTACGCTCGTCGGCGCGGCTTGGGACAAGGGAGTCGAGGCTGCTGTGATAGATGACTCGGCGGTCTCCGCGACGGAGAGGAGGTTGAACATTGACTTTGGCTTGGCCACGTGGAACGATACCACTGAAGTCAGGGATGGAGGGCGGAAAGGAAGCGGAGAAGGTCGTAGAGGAGGTGCGGGCTGAGGCTGGGGGGCAGCAGCTGTTGCCAGACTCTGGAAATCGGAAGCAGCTTCGCTGCCAAAGTCGTCGGCGTTCCTGTCCTCCTGTGCCTCGTCCCGAATTAGGCCCATCACCCGTCGGACGATGTTGCCAATCACCGGCTCATGTGGGGCAGCCCTGGCGAGTCTTGATCCAACAGTCTGTACCCTAGAGAGAAGCTGGTCGACATCGTTCCATTTGGACTTCGCAACAACCTGGCGAAGGATGTGGGCGGTCGCATCGGCGCATTCGTCGCCCTTGACCTGCCTGCGCTTGAGGAGGCTGCGCGCAAAACGTCAGCAACAGCAAGAAACCGGTGATGTTTGGAACAGCACCACATACTATATATACGACTCAATTGAAGCCTCAAGAGCCTGACCCTTAAGAGATTTCACGAGCTTGTCCATGCTCGGAGCATGCGACGTCTGGGAGGGCGCCATGCGGTCACGGCTTTTGGTCGTCGTGATGTGAATCCGGAGCCTTGGTGGAACAAAGTGGAGACGCGCCGAGAAGACGAGCGGAAACGAGTAAGAACTTTCCGAAACCAACCTCGCTCTATGTACTGGCGATGATGGCAGCCACGCGCAATGTGTTGGGCGACGTTTTGTAATGGCGGCTTCTCGACCTTTGTCGGGGCATTTCTTTCTTGTGAGCTGGTGAGTCAATCCAATTCGAGGGGCACTCAAAGCTTCAACGATAACTTTAGTGGGGCAGTCGAAAGCAGATGGAGCTCCCCACCACTTCATGTGCACCTTAAACCCTGGGACCGTGCACCATGCCAAGCCGCTAGCTTCGCAAAAGGGAACGAACGGCCATACAAAATCTTTTGGCAAAGAAATTCTCGGTGCAGCCACGGTCAAGGTGCAAGATCAACAGCCCTCGACACCGACGTATATCAGTCCGAACTTGTGGAGGACGACTTGCACACACATACACACAGAATCGAACTTCTGTGTTGACCTCCATATTCTCCCCCTAAACTTATCCTCGACTCCTGCACAATGGGTTCCGGCGACAAGGTCGACGTAGTCGACGATAAGAAGCTGAAGAAGGAGAAGAAGAGCAAGGACAAGTCCGAGAAGGTCGATAAGAAGGAGAAGAAGGACAAGAAGCGCAGCGAGTCTGACGGTATCCGCAAGGAGACCAAGGACAAGAAGAAAGACAAGAACAAGCAAGACAAGCTTGCGCGCGCCCTCGATGCACACCTCCAGGCCGACGCTGCTGCGTCGTCGGATCTGAAGGAGGACGTCGACGAGGAAATTCCCGATGTTGACCCCGAGGATCTTATCAAGCCCGCTGAGGAGCTCGTCCCCTTCGCTCTGCCGCTCGCCGACGACAAGACACACAAGAAGGTCTACAAGCTGATCAAGAAGGGTATGTCCCCTAGGGGCCCAATTTACCTACCCCAACCTGCAACTGTACTGACATTCTTCCTACTAGGTGCCAAGCTCAAGGCTATCTGCCGTGGCGTGAAGGAGTGCGAAAAGGCTATCAAGAAGTGCCCCCTGCGCGGCGCACAGGCGGCAAATGCCACTGCCCCTGGTCTTGTCATCATCGCCGGCGATATCTCCCCCATGGACGTGATTATGCACTTCCCTATCCTGTGCGAGGAGCACGGCGTTCCATACCTCTACATCAAGTCGCGCGCAGATCTCGGTGTAGCTGCATCTACCAAGCGCGCTACTAGTGTCGTCATGCTCAAGCCTGAGGGCAAGAAGCCCGTCGCCGGCAAGTCGGACGATGGCGAGGACAAGAGGGTCAGCCCCGAGGATTATCTCGAGGCATGGAAGGAAATGGCCAAGATTGCACAAAAACAATGGAGCGCTCAGGTCGAGCCGTGGGTCAAGGGCATCCATCCTTTGCAGATCGCGGCTCAGGTGAAGCAATAAGTGGGCGGGCTGTAGAAAGGGAAACACAACACAGAAACTATTACGTTGTTTGGGTCCTTGGACTTCACTTCCTGGGAACGGAAACGGCCAGAGACTGTCTTGCCCATCTTCCACTCATGAAGCAGTTCCCCAAGACGTGCCCCGGTGTAGCCATTCTACCATTGGCTCAGCATCAGCTCTCTTCTCTCTGTGGTTGTATTACGGCTGGATGATGGACGGAGAGTCAAACATGATGCATTGACTTTCTTTCGGTTGGGCTCTGGTCATGGTCCCGGGTGTGGGCCGATCTATTTTCTTGTCTATACGGACGGCGTTGAGAGGGGGTCAATTCAGCTACACTTGCATTGCAACAAGGGGACGGTTTTTTAAAAACTGGTACCGATCCCTTTGTAGGTATCAAAAATGGAAAAGTATGCAAAGTCACAAGGCATTCATTCCCCCGTCCCGTGTCATCCTGAGTCGGACGAGCGCTTTCGAGTTAACGACTCGCCAAGTGGTGAATTTTTAGCCTTTTCACGCTCACTTATCAAATCACAATACCATTAAGATCAAAATCACACGAATCTTCAGAAAGATAAGTTTCACTTTCAACTCCCATTCTTCTGAATGCTAGTATGAGGGAGTATGAGAGAGGTTAAAAGTACAATGTAAGGAGATCAAATTCCACCTTCGCACCTTTCCACCCTACACTCCCTTCCCCAGGATGCACTCTAGCTGGGTGCGTTATGACGCCGGAAATCAAAGTATCGAAACCCATTACCTCATCACCTTACTCGGCACGGAAAGAGTTCCGGTTGAGGGGTGTTCCACGGTTGGCGTTGGCACTATCCCACCTCTACAGTCAGCTTCTTAGATATATTCTCTCGTGTATGAAGATGAGACGGATGACCAAAGAGGAAACTCACTATTCGAAGGGGTTCGTGCGTGTTCCCCACCAGGTAAGGAACATTGAGAGGCCGACGGTCTCCAGAACCTTGGCGACGAGGCTGACGCCAACAGTCTCAAGCGGGCGCTTCTCGATGAGGATCTCGTTGAAGAAGGTAGGTGCGTTGCTGGCAGCGAAGATGAGCGCTCCGAGGTAGGCGGCGCCCTTGTAGCTGAGCGTGCCGGTTGCATTGATCAGAGCTCCCACGCCGTACGACTGCAGTGCCGAGCCGAGAAACGATGTGCCCCAAGCGACCGCTGCGCTGGTCGCCTCCTTGGACCGGAGGAACTCTTCCTTGCTGTGGGCCTGCTTGGCGCGCTGGTAGGTCGCGCCGAAGAGGGGCGAGAGGATCGCCAGCTCGGTCGTCTGGTTGAAGATGAGGCCGAGGGCAATAGCCGAAGGCTTGACGGGAGGGAGATCTAGGTGGGGATTAGCAATGGGATTCCATCGGGGCCAGAAGGTGAAGTCCGAAGCCAGAGCCCAGGTGAGGCAACGCAAAATCGACCAGCACGTTGGAGGAGCCGCTTCACTTACAGTGGAGAGACATGATGACGTTGGATGGTTTTGGAGTCTGGCAATGGCAAGAAGTGTGATGTGGGAGCGTTGCGAGTTCAGAGTGTTGTAATTGGCGAGGGAATTCGTCGTGTACTGGATGAAGAGGTAAAAGGCACGAGAACTATGAGGGCAGGCACGGCTTATAAAACAAGCACTTCTAGCAGTGGGAGGGAGCGGGGAGGGGTTCCTCCTTTGTGCGTCACGATTCTAGCAGGGACGAGCTACATGGCAACCAAGCAAACTAGCTCCGTCTTCCCCATTCTATCCACCCCCCAGCACGGCATACATCATCACATCGTGCCGTGGCAGGGGAGGCGCTTCTCACGCCTTTGTTGAGTGAGCTGCACTATGATGTCATCACCTCTCCCTTCCCGACGCGGACCCTGGCAGGCGAGTGGTTGCCCCACACCAAACCGAATGCGGGCTGGGCTCTTTCATCCGTTCACAGGCCAGCCAGGTCACCAGGCTTGCTGCGCTCGACGGTACTCGACAATCTGGACGGTTCCTGTCTTGAACCGAGGCATAGACACTAGCGCTCCGAAGGAAGCCTCCCGGAGCTGCAGCATCGTTTTGTGCCATTGGGACTAATAATTTTGATATTCTACGAGGGAGCATCTCCAATATCCGCACATCGCACATCGCAACAGGGTTGTCCGTTTCCTGCTTGGGGTCTGGAGACTTCGGCTTCTCGCGGCTGGCCTGTATGACGCAGCAGGACAACCGGAGACAGGATCTGGAACCCATGCCTGGCCGTCTCACCATTTGGCACTCGCTGCAGCCTCCACCGACCCACGGGAGATCTTCCAAGCTTCTACTGTGGTTTCGTGCCAAAATAAAATCCCCCCTGTCAGGTATCTCTGAACTTGCTCCACAGGAGGGTTTTCCGGCGTCACGGGCACCTTACTGCCCTGTGCGGCCATGGCGGAATCCCCTGTTTCTACCAGCCCAGGTCCATTTTTTTAACCCATCATACCACAGTACAGTATGGTTTTATCTCGCCGTCACCGATATGATTGGCGTTGCGTATAAGAACCTACTGCCTCCCAGACCGGCAATTCACGTACTCCACACCCGGTTGGCCAAACCCAGCTTTGGATTGAGGCTCTTGCCTCTGCCCTGAAAATATCCAGACATGTTGAAATGTTATGTAACCGCCAGCCGTGATATGTGAACCACCTACCGCCACCATCATGCCGAGCGCTTGTCTACCCTTCATCCTCCCGCTGTCGGAAAACCAAGATCCCACCCACCCTGTCAGCAGGATCTACAGGAACCATGCTAAGAAAGCCAAGAATAATACACGTTGTGAAAAGGACAACAGAAATGACTCCTTTATAGTAAATGCCCACCCCCGCTGCTACTCACAAAACACCCCCAAGTCATTATCTACGATGAATCCTTGCCTCGTGTAACTCCTTTTGCTCGCCTTTTGATGCTGCCGGCTCGCTTCCTGTGGTATCAGGCCATATGCTGTCCGTCTTCCCCGCCACGTAGGGCCAGTAACGCACGAACGTCCGACACGTACTGCAAGCCCTCAAGGAAGGGGACCAGATACATCAGATCACCATCTGTTGGATCGCTGATCCATCCCTGGATCGGAATAGCATTGTCTAAACCAGACAATGTTAGCATGCCGATTCGAGCAACAGCAGCTGAAGAAGTGGGGCTTACCTTGGTGAAACATATAGCTCAACGGGCTGTTATCAAGGATCATGACTTTGCTCAAATCTGGTTCGACTGAGCTCAGGTCCTTGATGAACGCCCCATGCCGGAAAGTGCAGTGCTGCCGGTAGTAACGCGCCGAGAAGTACTTTCGGTCCGCCTCAAGCCAATCGATGACCGGGTCAGCGTACTCCTGCACCGACGCCGTAAAGACGACGAGGTTATACCACTTGCTCACACGCCGCAGGAACTCGTCGCAGTGCGGGCGCTTGTGCACATAATACAAGATCGGGTGTTGCGGTCCGATGCTCGCCTGCCCACCAACGCCTACGTACGTTGTATTAAGCTTCACCTCGACCATGTGCCCGGTGCTCATCCGCCCTCCCTTGGACATGCTGTGAATAAGCGTCTCATCGAGGTCTAGGATCAGTGTTTTTTGGTGTTTGAGGAGTCCGGGATCTGTGTTGATGTAGGATGGCTGCCGTCGCGGTATCAACGGCCGTGGAGGGGCCGGTGTTTTAGGGTACCTGGTGAGGGCGCCCGCTGGAGAGGTAGGCGACTTAAGTTGCGCGGAAATATCGTTCGGCGCAGCAGCACCGGGCCCGGACCCGCTGCCCCTGGCACTTGTCGACTGCGCCTTTTTGTGTTTACGGTGCCGTAAGGACTCGTCCGAGTGCAGCTTTATCCTTATGGACCTTCGAGCAGGAGAAATCTCTTCTGAGTCCTGCAGAGACTTGGAGCGCAGGTGTCTCCCGCTTCCACCTCGAATACCTCCCTGTCCAGTACGGTCTGGGTCCGAATCCGACTCTGACGAGAGGCCGGAGGATGACGAGCCGCTCGAGGCCATGAAGCGCGAGCCCCTGGAACCCCCGCGGTGTGTACCGTCGAGTTGATGCTTCTCGGAAGGTGCCGCGCCCTCGCTGTAGGCCATGGCCATCTTCCTTGGGCTTCCCCCATAAAAACCAAACAGTCTCCTCAACTGCCCAAACGGGGCGAAGTTTCCGTTTTCGTCATATAGAAAAGCTATTAGATACACTCCGGGGGCGGCAAATGTAGACAGCACCCATCGTAATGAGTTGATGAAGGTATTCGCGATGCGTTTAGGGAGCGTCGCCCATGGAGGCCCGCGGAGGCTGAAATCCTTCGCCGACTGCGGCGCGAGCAGCGGAGTACCCTCGTCTATCGCATAATCGTTTCCCTCTGTTTGCAAGCCCTCCGCAGAAAAGCCTTCGGGCTCGGTCGTATATCTGTCCTTCTCATTGGTGACCAGCGCGTCGTCGCTCTCCCGTGACCTTTCCCCCTCTGAGCTGACGGCCAAGCTTATTGCGCTCAGCGAGTTCGTGCGCGTCGGTGCCGGGCTTGAGGCGGGCGAAACGCGGGCCGAGATGATGTTGAGGGAGTTCATCTTGCCGCCGACATGGAGAGAGCCATGAAGGGGGGGAGGGGGGTCGAGGATGCGACTGCGCCAAGCTTAAACGGGGGTAGTGGTTTGGAATTGAAAAAGATTCCCCTGATGGATCTTTCAGGTCTGTAGGTGCGTCGATCTGCGGGATTGGAGGATACGTGGTGATTGTAAGAAATCGAAGGTCTCTCAATAACACGATCGCTTGAGGGAGAGTTGTTCGCGTGTGGCGGTAGTCCGGGATGCGAAGTGCTCGGTTGTTGATGATACTGCCGAGAACGTGCTGAGCAACAGGGCACAGGCCAGGGTGTCCGACGGGTCCACGGGTGACAGTAAGGCGATGTCGTCAGCCTCGGCACGTTCTGAAGTTGGAGCCCGATGGGCCTTTCCTTGCGCGTATCTCCCGAACGCCTCTCACGCGAGCCAAAACTGCTGCAAGGGCAAAGGTATTCGACAGGAACTGGCCAGGTTGCAGGTGCCCTGGATGTCTCACTCGCCCAAGCCAAAATGCTGTCTCACGCAGAGTCCGGCGTTGTCCAAAGAGCGGGCGATTGATTAGCACTAAAAGCTAGTGGGCGAGGTCCGTTCAGGCCGACTACGGGCTCCCTTCACGGGGACGGGCGGGCCTCAACAAATGCCCTCCAAAACCCCCTTGCCCACCCGTTCCCAGTTCTTGGCTAGCGCCGAATGTCTTCACGTGGTCGTCCCCAACTGACAGTCTCGGCGGAGAGCCACAGCATCTTCTACCGGGCCGCAGCAGCACGGCCATTCAGCGTCTTGCGAGTCTACATGCTGCATACCGGCTTGTTCAGATTCAGCAACCCCAGGATGCACCTTTCCCCATAAAGGCAAGCCCGATCGGCATTGGGATTTCCAGGATTCAGCGCATGTACGGATTATGACGGCAGGGTATGACAATTGCCCCGACTTGAGGTGTTGGGGGAGCCCGATCTCGGGAAAGTGTTGAGTCCATAGCCGTAACCAGTGTTTATTGCTCAGTGAAGAAATTGAGTCGTACCAATTAGTCCCTCGTTCTCGAGCGATGTGACATGTCGCCCAGCTTTGCTGGTTCAATGCCCAAGCTAAGAATACCTCGAGCTCAAAAATGATTCGCTAAAATACATGTCTACACATTCGTCGTGTGTGTCTGGGCCTGAAAAATATGCGTAAGGCACTGATGAGCTGTCCACGGATGTCTAGCTGGCAGCTGAGAGTTGCACTGTTAGACAGGGCATCAGGTAAATGGACTCGGGCTGGATGAGTGCGACACAACGCATACGATATGCAACCATACCACTCAGCATTACTGAGGGTTAAGGTGGAAGTCGCGGTACATACAACTATATCGTGAGTGTGCTGGCTGGACAGAACCTTAACAACAGCAGCTGTGTGCTGACCAGAGCGGCCCCTTAAAGCGGAGCCTTCGCATCAGCTTGGACTCTAAGCAATTGTCGATAAGAAGCTCAATAACTGTGTTTTCCTTTTTTGTGCCGCCTTCCGTACTCCATTGGATGTCTCTCGTGGTCATTGAAAATGCGTTGCGAGGGTTGTACGCTTATAGGCTCGGCCAACTAGAAATGATTAGACATCATCCTGATCGCAGACATCACAGAGTTGATGCCTTGATCACATATCCAAGACGGACACTGAAACAAGGTGGTGCAATCGAATTCGAGGTAAGTCTATACCGAGCTCCAATTCGGTCCTGGTTGGGCGATCAATCAATCGGTGATGTACAGGGTTGTCTATTTAGCACATGCCCGCTTCCTGGGTGTATCTTTCTCTGCCTTGGTATATCTCCCTTACTCCTCCGAGTCAGCAAACTCGGCCCGGCCGGCCTTGGAGTTGAGGTACTCGTTCCTACATCTAAGTTAGCACACTTTCGTGCCCGAACAGCTACATAATAACTGTACCGGTGAGTAGCCCAGTCCAGGATAAGGTAGGCACCGATGAACGGCGGCGCAATGTAGAGAATCTGAGAGCTGACGCGTCTGAATGTGTTGAAGATGGCATCGTGGAAGACGCCGGCGAGGGGGTTCTGGCGGTTGTTGCTGATTCCGTAGGTAATGATGCCCTTCTGCTTCATGCCACCTATTCAAAAGACCGGGGTCAGAAATCGTTGTCCGCAGCCGTCCTAACCCAGGACTGTCCCGTCGGCGCGTTGTTCGTTCCGCTGGACGTCTCCATTCTGGGCTGGAAGAGGCATCGTCCGGTGAGGTATTACTCACCCATATCACCCCAGCCTCCAATGTATCTACCAGAGAAGTAGCGTCAGCAAGATGTTCAATTGTAGCAGTAGCTCGAGGAGCCATGAGATGCGTCTGCGTCCGCTGCAGAAAAGGCGCATGCCGTTGCAGCTCGTAGAGGGGTGACAGACTTATTGAACCTCCCAACCGGGGGACCGCCTCCACCTCCCATCATTCTCTGTGTAGGGCGCATCGTGAATTGGCGGTTCGAAGCTCGCGTTGGGGCTCAATTTGTGGTTGTAGACGCAGTCGGAGTGGTTCGGAAGAGCTCGAAGTTGCAAATCAGTCGACGGAGAGCCGAGAAACAAGCCACCCCCAAGCGGTTTGGCGCAGCCGGGGTTCTACCAAAATTTCAGCCGCAACCAAAGGCGCATGGACCACCTCTTTCCTTGCAATCCGCATTTTGGAAGAGAGCTCCACCAACATCGCCATCGAAAGCTCGAGCTCAAGGTCAAGCTTCATTCAATAGCACACAAAGCTCCAAGCGAAAGACTCACCCACCGATTCTACTTCGACGTCTTACTCCTAAACCCGGAATCCCGGCATATCCGCCAATCAGGTCACGATGGCGGCAGCGTTTAACACCATCTACAGATGGGCCATTCCGGCGTCAATATTCGGCATCGGTGTCCAGAACTCCATCTACGATGTCCGTGGTGGTTCGCGGGCAGTCATCTTCGACAGGTGGTCGGGTGTGAAGGAGACAGTGATGAACGAGGGCACACATTTCCTGGTCCCCTGGCTGCAAAGGGCCATCATCTTCGACGTGCGGACGAAGGCGCGGACCATCGGAACCACGACGGGAAGCAAGGACATGCAGATGGTCAGCCTCACACTCCGAGTGTTGCACCGGCCAGATGTCCAGGCCCTCCCCAAGATCTATCAGGTAACAATCTGCGCTCCACCCTCTTCGTCTGCCGCCGCTAACACTCCCGCCAGAACCTCGGTCAAGATTACGACGAGCGTGTTCTGCCCTCGATCGGTAACGAAGTACTCAAGTCCATTGTAGCCCAGTTTGACGCAGCAGAGCTCATCACCCAGCGGGAGGCTGTCTCCAACCGGATCCGCACAGATCTCCTGAAGCGCGCCATGGAGTTCAACATCGCCTTGGAGGACGTATCAATCACGCACATGACATTCGGCAAGGAGTTCACCAAGGCCGTCGAGCAGAAGCAGATCGCACAGCAGGATGCTGAGCGCGCGCGTTTCATCGTCGAGCGCGCCGAGCAGGAGCGTCAGGCCAACGTCATCCGTGCCGAGGGTGAAGCCGAGAGCGCCGAGACCATCAGCAGGGCCATTGCCAAGGCCGGCGACGGTTTAATCCAGATCCGAAAGATCGAGGCCTCCAGAGAGATTGCGCAGACTCTGGCCTCAAATCCCAACGTGGCCTATCTGCCGGGTGGTGGCAAGGGGACAAACCTGTTGATGAACGTGGGCAGGCCGTAAGGTGCCAGATTACCGGGTTGGGCGATGGGAAGGTCATTACAAGCTAGGAAGAAATAATGGCCAATACCACCAACCGTGTACTATTATATGAACATTGTATCTTCTCCTCTTTGGAATGTTAGAATAGGTGTGGCTCTGCGATCGCTGTTTTCAGTCCGACGGCTTTGTCAGCCATAGAGAGATAATACGATCTAAAGCAGTGCCCAGGTTACCGAAACTGATTGCCACATGTATTGTGCGGGATCAGGACTGAGAAACTTCGACAACAAATCCCTGAGCAACGGTGTTCCAAACATAGCTGCCAGAACGCAATGCCAGGGGTGCGAATCTGTCCACCAGCAAATATGCCGGCACGACATAATACCCCAATCACTATTATGAGAATCTGTCGAGTCTGATAAATTCGCTAACCTTAGCGCGGCCAGCGCGGCCAGCGCTGTTTAAACAGTCTGGCGGTCAACATATATCCGTCCCATCGTGACCAACTCCCGCCCCTGAATGCCCCAAACAAACAAAACAAACCCAACGACACAATTGGTATTCCAAATTCCACGCTATATTCCATATCTACATCAAATAGTATCAGTATTTTCTCTCCTTGGGCATCTTTTTCACCTCCATAGCCTCAACATCCTTCTTGTCGTAGTAATGCCCACCAAACTCGCTCAACCACGCTGGGTCAATGGGAATGACGCTGCGCACATACTCCTTGGACGTGACGACCAGCTCGTGATAAATGATGACCTTGGGCGGAGGGTCCATGCCCTTTACTACACTGCTGGGATGCACGTAGACAGTCATGGCGGTCTTGAGGGTCCGATAACCGTCGCCACCGCGGTTGAGACGGGCGGCGTTGAGGAAGAAGGCCGACGTCAGGGCGCGGAGCACAGGACGCATATTAGAAATACCGCCACAAGTTGAGGTCGATCCCTCCAGTACGCGGTCACAAAGCTTGGCGAGCTGATCGCGCACGTCGCGGGCGCGTGTCAGAGATCGCTGCGTCAAGAAGTTCTCCTTGGCCCAGATGGGGGAGTAGTCAGCGTCTACCCATTGGTTGTAAACATTCAGAAGGGTAAGATGGTCGCCGCCGTCTTTGACGGTGAAACGCGCGCGGGCGCTGTCAGCATGGACCTTCTTATCCTTAGGCCGGAAGAAGAGTGTCGCCATTTCGCCCAGCATCGAGACCACTGTGAGCATCTCTTCCACGCAGCCCTCTTGGGTGGCCGCAATGAGAGCCTTGGCCAGCATTGGCTCTGCTGGGAACTCGCCCATCTGCCTGCCAACTCTGGTCAGAGCACCTGCGCTGTTGAGTGCCCCCAGTGCGTACAGCATGTTAAGGGACTTAATAAGAAGTTCTGTCGGCGGTGGGTCTAGGAAGTCGAAGCCCAGCAGATCCTCAATACCAAGGGCTTTTAGCTGGAGTACAACGCTCGAAAGCGAAGTCCTCTGAATTTCAGGGGTTGGGGATTCGTCCATCTCAGAGAGATAGGCAAATTTGGTGTAAAGTCGGAAACACTTGCCAGGTCTCACACGACCAGCTCGACCCATGCGCTGGTTCGCTGCAGCCCTTGAGCACGGTACTACTGCAAGAGTTGATTGCCCAGTTGTCCCGACTGGGCTGAAAGTGTTCTCTTTGACGTAGCCGCAGTCTATCACGTAGACGACCCCGTCAATGGTGAGCGACGTCTCGGCAATATTTGTCGAAAACACCACTTTGCGAGCCTTTGCGGGTGTAGGTTCGAAGATTTTTGCCTGCATCTCAGAGGGCATATTGGCGTAGATAGGTAAAGCAATAATCTCTGGTACCCGACTCCCTAGTTTCCGCTTGATTTCTTCTACTCGCTCACACGCCTTGTCGATCTCCTCCTGTCCAGTCAAAAATACAAGGATGGCACCTTCGGGCTGTGAGGCGTGAATTTGAAATACGGTGACCAAGCTGGCTTCGAGATAGTTGCTCTCTGGTGCTGATGTGTAATATACTTCGACAGGGTGCACGCGGCCCGGGACGTTGAAGATGGGTGCGTCATCAAAGTAGGAGCTGAATTTCTCTGCGTTTAATGTGGCAGACGAGATGATTAGCTTTAGCTCTGGGCGAGCCCGGGTTAAATCCTTGATCAATGCCAGAAGAATGTCGGTATGAACAGTTCTCTCGTGCGCCTCATCGATCATGACTGCGGAGTATTCTTCCAGAGTTGGGGATGTGACCATCTCCCTTAGGAGCATACCGTCCGTCATGTATTTAAGGATTGTCTTATCGCTTGTGCAGTCCTCAAAACGGATTGAGTACCCGACTTCGTGTCCGACCTTCACCCCCATCTCGTCGGCCACGCGGGCTGCGACACTCATGGCTGCAACTCGACGCGGCTGGGTACACGCAATCTTGACGCCGCCCTCTGTGAAACCTGCCTCGTGCAAGTACTGGGGTATCTGTGTCGTTTTTCCTGATCCAGTTTCTCCCACCAGAATAAGTACTTGGTGTTCTTTGATCGCATCAAGGAACGCATCCTTATATGCATAGACTGGTAAGCTTTTTCGGACTTCCTGTATGCTCCTCTGCGCCCTCTCAGCATTGTCGATTTTGTCCCTTAGTAGCCTCTGCTCTGGCGTCAAGCCATCACTTGGCTGCGCGTACTTCGCTGCCGCGTCCCGGACAAAGCTGATCGCGTCTTCATCTAACAAGAAGTCGTACTCCCCAGCATCTTCCCGTTCCCGGCTGTGGATCTGAGATTTGGCCTTGATTGTCTGCTCCCGCTCCCATTCCTGGTACTCGGTGACAAACTTCTCATTTCCAAACTCGTCCTTCTCAACATGACGAGTGTAAAGGGCATCCTCCTTCTTTTTGCTGTCTGCGCCGTATTGGTCGGGTAAGCGATAGCCGTCCTGGTAGTCGTCGATCTTTCCGCGCTCCTCGGCCAGTTCGAGAATTTTCCGATTCTTTGCAAACTCGGCCTTCTCCCTCTCTGACAAACGTACGCCAGACCGAAGCTCAGCCGTCTCCTCGGCGACCTGTTTTCGCAATAGCGCAAGCTTCTCTGCCTCCCTCTTCGCCAGATAATCCTGTCGCGACTTTAAACGTAAATCGGTAACTTTGGGATCCTCTCTCTTGGGGTCCCCGCCCCTACTTGTCCTCGAGCTGCTGCCCCTGTCGACGAGAGGCGATCGTGACCGATAACGTGGTGATTTTTCGCTATCATGCCGCCTACTTTTGTGGCGTCGCGGAGACCGTGATCGATCGCGGGATCTGTCGCGTTTCCTGTCTTTTCGATCTCTGCTGTCTCGGTCTCTCCTGTCGCTCTTTGCAGGCGCTGCCGCCCCATCGTCCATCGGGACAAAGGCATAGCGTTTTGATTCCATATTGTGAAGAAACTGGCAGCACTCCCTGATGAATTGCAAAGAGTCCCAGTTGTCAAGCGACACAACCGTCAAGGCGAGCTTTGGCGCAGCTGCTAGCCTCTAAAATTCTTATCTTATCAAGTTGGCGAACGAGCCTCTGCCCCGCGAAAAGGCCACTTTACGTCAGCAATAATCCCTGTTGGCGCTAGTGATGCCTGCCGGGTGCGGTGGGTCCCTTTTGCCTTTGACCACGCTGGCTGGAAAAGCTCCCTGCGACTTCTGTGTGTGTAAGTCAAGAAAGATAACTCCCACGTTCCCACCTTTCCTGTGCCTTCATGGATTCTCAACCTTGACCACGTAACGCTGTACTGGTCCCGACAATTCTTCTTCTTGTCGCTCTTTACTGGCCCTCTCATTTTGCGTGCGCATCAATTTCTCTGTGCGCAGCACTGTCTGTCGCAAACAATTGTTGCTGAAGAAAGCCGGCGCGCGGGAGGACAGTCTGGCCCCTTTTCCCCAGCCCAGCGAGCCAAGGCGCGATCATGTTGTTCCGCCTGACAGCACTTCTTTTCCTGTTAGCTTTTGTGCAGCTTGCTGTGGGCTTAGAAGACTACTACAAGGTGCGATCTCGTTACCAATCGGTTATTACTCCCTACTAAACGGTACTCGCAGATCCTAGGTCTGAAGAAAGATGCGACAGAGAAGCAGCTCAAGTCCGCATACAGGCAATTAAGCAAGAAGTACCACCCCGACAAGAACCCGTATGCTTCCTACACAAACCTCCGCACACCCTCTTCGGCGTATTGCTCTGACAAAGGTACACAGGGGCGATGACACCGCACATGACAAGTTCGTCGAGGTCTCAGAGGCCTACGAAGCTCTTAGTGATGCCGACACCCGTCGAGTATATGACCAGTATGGCCACGAGGGGCTGAAGCAACACAAGCAGCAAGGAGGCGGGGGCCATCATGACCCTTTTGATGTCTTCAATCGTTTCTTCGGCGGCGGCGGCCATTTTGGCCAGCAACAGCGGCGCGGTCAAGATGCGCACCTCAAGGTCGCTATCTCGCTGCGAGACTTCTACAATGGGCGAACAACCGAGTTTTCGTGGAATAAGCAGCAGGTTTGCGAGCATTGCGACGGCACAGGCGCCGCTGACGGCGTCGTTGAGACCTGTACCTCCTGCAAGGGTCACGGAGTCAAGATCGTCCGCCATCAGCTCGCCCCAGGCATGTTCCAGCAAGTACAGATGCAGTGCGATCAGTGCGGTGGTCGCGGGAAGGCCATCAAGCACAAGTGCCCGGTCTGCAGCGGCCAGCGGGTCGTCAGGAAGCCCGCCGCCGTGTCACTTACAGTGCAGCGCGGCATGGGGGATGGTACCAGGATTGCCTATGAGAACGAGGCCGATGCCCATCCCGACTATGTTGCCGGCGACCTGATTGTGGAGCTTGCTATCAAGGAGCCCAGCCTAGAGGATGACAACCCGGACCATGTTGACGGTATCTTTTTCCGCCGCAAGGACAATGACCTCTATTGGCGGGAGGTTCTCTCGCTCCGCGAGGCTCTCTTCGGCGACTGGACAAGGAATCTCACTCATATGGATGGCCACATCGTCAGACTTGGCCGCAAGGACGGGGAGGTCGTACAGCATGGGCACGTCGAAACAGTTACAGGCGAGGGTATGCCCGTATGGCACGAGGATAGTGACGACGTCTATCACAAGATGGAGTTTGGGAATTTGTATGTCGAGTACGCGGTTGTGCTGCCAGACCAGATGGACAAAACCCTGAGAAAGGATCTGAAGGCGGTATTCGACAAGTACAGGAAGAAGCACGGCGTTGATCTACACAAGGACAGCGGGCGACCGGAGAAGCCAATCATGGTTAGCGAGGGAGAGGGACAGGACGGGCATTCGCACGAGGAGTTATAGGATCGGGGTATATAGCTGGGAAGTCTACCAATTTTGTACTATCGAGGGGCTAATGATGGATACCTTGTATTAGATGGTGAGAATGTCTATTGTACGAAACGTAATGCACCTGCAACGTAACCACTCATGGCCCGCCCTACAGCATCAAGTTGTCACCCATATGAGAGACACCATGCAAAAAGAGATGTAGGTTACCTCCCTTACAGCACGAAAAAATATTTCTACAGGACATGATCACCTCTGCGAGCTGTGCCCACGACGCTTGGTCCTCTATGTCACCCTTACCATCATCCCTCTCGCAAGGATTCACCAAAAAGGGGTGGAATTAGCAAAAGGACATACAACACCAGGGATTCGCTGGCCGTCAGCGACCCAACTACTAGTCTGGCAGTCACTGGTTCATCGATGGGAGAGCGGACGGGATCCCGAGTTTTCCAGTATATCCTTCTCTTTTGTGTCAAGTATGCCGAACATGGAAGCCCAGGAGCCCAGAAAATGGGATACAAAAGCCCGGAAACTAGGGTGCAGCCGAGGCCAGAGAGAACATCCCCCTGCAAACGTAAAACGGATATTAAATTCTTCAACTCATATGACCAGGGTAGTGTCAATGACGAACGGAGTGGTGAAAACGGCTGCCGTTACGGAGGTGCCGTCTCTAGTACGATTGGATGTGTCGCCTTCCTAGCGCTTAAGGTCATCGCTCCACAGCAAATACTTTATGCTCCTATCCCTTACCTCGACTCTGCTTTCCTGCTAGTTCATTTCGCTTTCCTGGACTTGATCCCCTACGATAGCAGTCTTAGCCGTCGTGCATTTAGTGTGATAAGAGGGATTACGGCTTCATAGTTTAATTACACTGCTCCTGGATAGGCGGAGGGCCGTGCCAGGCGAATCTCGCCATCTTGATCAGATCGTCACAGATTGATTAGGTCTTTGGCGTCAGAGATGACGTTAGAGATGCTACACCAAATATGTATAAATCCAGCCACCCTCCGACACCCTTCCCGTGGCACGCTATGAGAAGAAAATAATATAAGCTAATCATTGTTTAACAATCTTGCCCTTATGTGCTGGGAACCTCAACAGAATCCCACAGCCGGATGGTGCTATCGTTAGATCCCGATGCAAGCATTGTCGAGTTAGGCGCGAAGGCAACTGACAAGACAGAACTGCTATGGCCTTCAAGGGTCTGCTGTAGCTGCCCTGTTAAGACGTCCCAGAGCGGGATGGTCTTATCGTCAGATCCCGCTGCGAGCACTGTTGAGTTGGGCGCGAAGGCAACTGAAGAGACGGAACTGCAGTGGCCTTTAAGGGTCCGCTGTAGCTGCCCTGTTAAGATGTCCCAGAGCCGGATGGTGTTATCACCAGATCCCGATGCAAGCACTGTCAAGTTAGGCACGAAGGCAACTGAATAGACAGAACTGCTATGGCCTTCAAGGGTCCACCGTTGCTCCCCAGTAAAGATGGTCTTGTTGGTAGAACCCGATGCAAGCGCGGTATTACCATTGCTTACGGTGGCGCCGCTCCTGTAAAGCAGCTGGACGACAGCATTATGACTCGACTCGCGGGCATACCAAAGCGCTGTTCGAGCGTCTTTATCCTTGGTGTTAACATCAACACCCTTCTCAATAAGCAATTGTACCACATCAATATGGCCCTTGTCCGACGCTGCAATTAACGGTGTCCATCCGTTCTTGTTCGCGACAGCCAAGTCTGCACCCTTGGTAAGAAGCAGCTTAACGATTTCCATATAGCCCTTCTCAGCAGCCCAATAAATTGGTATCCAGTCGTCCATCTCTTCTAGATCGCAATCATCATTGTCGTAGTTAACATGGTAGAGTTCATCCCACCGCTTCCGTGCATGTGACCATCGTTGGAACGCCTGTTCCTGCTCCACCTCTGTTTGTCTTTCGCTTAGAAGACGCATCTCCTCGGCCTCGTTGCTCTCTTCCTCGGCCAATATTCTCCTTATCTTTTCAAGCTTTCTTAGCTCATCCTCTACTATTTCTCGTTCTTCCTTAACCCGTTCTAGTCGGCTGCGCTTGTCTTCCGCCTTCTGCTTAAGCTCCTCTCTTTCCATATTGTTTTGCCCCTTCGCTTCCCATATCCCCGCAAGTTCCAGCATCAGTTCTGACCTCTGCAACTCTGCAGCTATATCGATAGTGACATCTGGGGGATGCGATAGTGTTTCTGGCTTGATAGTAAATACTAGGTGCTGGGTATCCGACTCCAATGCTACACGTAAGTGTACCGATCCATTGCTAGCACTGCCCCGCCCAGATGCTCTTTGCAGCACGTATTGTAACCTGTCGGCGAGCTCCTGAAGCGATGTGTTCCTGTGGCATATCATGACGTGACATCTGGGCTCAGCAGAGGTGCCCTGCTGTTTGACCTCAAGCAGCATCACGAAATCCGGGGACTCCTCATCGTTATACCGAAACCAGGCCAAGGTCTGCTGGGTAGCACCATCCGAGGGTAGAAGTGTTGATACGATCATGGCCCGCCTTCGGTCCCAGCAAGGTAAAGGGTTCACATCAACCAAATCCAAGTTGACTTCCGCAAAAGCGTCATCATCGTAGAGCTAGTAATGTTGGCTTGCGTCCGCTGACTTCCTGCTTGGATTATCGTTCCTGATGTGGATGAGTCTTGGTGAGGTGCCAGATGCGGTAATCGGCTGCAATGCTGCATAGCATCTCTCTGGTCTAACATACTCGTTGGACGCCCCCGACGCTATCTGAGCAAGGGGGATCCCAACTCTTCGCTGCGGGTCGTGCCTGGGCCCGCAATTCAGCAGCCCAACTACGCCGCTAGAGTAGGTAGTAAGTAGCGATAGATAAAGCCGAAGGCTGCCACCAGCTATATCGAGTGGGTTTGGCGGCGTGCTCGATTGCTCACGGCAAACTATATCCCCAGAATGGGTGAAGTCTGATGGGGCGGTTGCCAAGATTCTCCTGGCCGTGACTTGGCCGACTTGGTCGGTTTGGTCGGGGCTGTTGATGAGGGCCTGTTCTGGGCCAATAAACCCCCAAGCGAGGATGGAATCGTCTCTCGTCGTCCTCAAGATCTGGTCCTGCAGCCGGAGGAAGGCCTGGTCGCCACCCTCGCCATATATCATCGGCATCGTCACGTCGAAGACCCCCAAAAGACAGTATGCGAGGTCCTCCTTCCTTTTTGTCTCTCTCCCGGCAGCCCATGACATACGCTGTGCAACGCTCGCACTACGCAAATCGGTAATTCCTAGAAGGATTTGACGGGGAATACCGGTGATTTTCTCGATCATGGTCCGCAAAGTACCCCTGGTCCCGAGGCAGCCCCACTCTGAGTTGTAGAACTGTAACTCTTCGGGCGCGAGCAATTCCTACAAGGTCCATCCTCTCCCGAACCACCGACTTTTGCAGAATTTTGAGCTAGGCTTTCGGGGCTTATCATCGCTCGGAACGTCCGACAGATAGGCATAGCAAAGGGAAGCACGCTGGTACCATCGGAACATGGAGTTAATGGCCTCGCTAAGTTCGACTAGGTTTGTCTTGTCAATGCAGCAGGTATCAATCCAGACGTATCCCAGACCATCTTGCACGGCTTGTCGACAGCTTCCCAGGAACTTGGCCGACCCCACGCCGGGCTAGCTGATCCTCCCCTCTTTGACATCGCGGGAAGTAAGCTCCTCAGAGTCGTCGCCCCAAGTATGCGATAGTATTGCGTACTTGGGGGTTTTGTAGTCGAGAAACTCTTCTAGCTTGTATGTCTTGACGTTGATCAGGCGCATTGGGTGCCTTGCAGGAGACCCGAATTGGTGGGGCTCGAATTATGCAGGGACTGGTGGGAAGCGGGAAGGATTGACGGCTGTGGTAACACCGATTGTGATGGACGAGGGCTACGGAGTAGCGATCAGCTGGGTTTGGAGATGCTGTCCTACTTACGCTGCGTCGAATTCGATGATGTGGTTCTGTCAACGCAGTCAGAGTAGATAGATGGAAGTGGGGTTTGAAGCGATTGGGCACGATTGGGCACGATTGGGAGGACTGAAATACGCCTTGCTTGTTTGGCGGCGAGTGGCTCGGCTCCCAGCCTGTGGTAAAGGCACAGCAGCGCGAGCAAGGGACTGGCGATACAAATTTACGAGACTTGTACCTTCAGGTCACTACCTCTTGTAATTTTAACAGCAAATAAAGAAGGGGGAAGCGGAACTACGCTCTTCACAAATCCGACTCCCGGCCCCCAGTATCAATCGCAGTTGCTACGCCAACAATGTTTTAGCAGAAAACGGCCCACACATAGGGCCCACAAATGTGCAGACAAGACACGGAGCTCTCCAGTACCTATGGTCGTATGTAATCGATTAGAGACAGAAAGCCGCTCTTAGATACTCGCTAGGGATGAGTGTACAGGTCCAGACTTAAGGTTATTCCTAGAGGTAAATTGCGGTTGAAGTCATGTAGATTGCAGACAAAACACAAGAAGATATAACAGATAATAACTTCCAGGGGTATGTAGGTACTTGAAGCCGAAAGCCGTAACAACACATAAATTCAGATAGCCATCGCTCGAGACACCATCATCAATATAAATCAGATATACCAAGGAAAAAGAATACACACATGCGACGAAACTCTAACTCGCAAACATCAAGTATAAAAAGAGAAACAAGTCGTCACTCATCAGCCCTCATCCCACTCCTTCCGCTTCCCCTCTCTCACCATATGCCTCGGTTTTCGCTCGTCGTCATAGAAGTAGTCATTGTCAACATCATCGCGATCATGATCATGTCCCCCCGTCGACCTCCTCCTTCGAGGGTCCCGCCGGTCCCTCCTCTTGCTGTCCCCGCCATCTTCAGTCCCTTCCCGTCCTCCAGCACCCTGCAACGAGCCCCCGCCAAGAATCTCCCCTAACAACCCTAGCCAACTCCCTCGACCCTCCAGCACACCCGTCACATTGCGCACGATTCGCTCAACCGCCTCGGGATCCGTCCCCGCAACACCCCACTCCCCATGCACGTTGGTCCCCCTTGGTCCCTTTGGGCTACGATACTCAAAATCTCCCCTGCGACTGTGTACTCGCGGAGTAGCTCTAGCCCCTGAGCCGTTGATAGGCCGGCCTTGTGAGTCAAACCGATCCGGCAGCACCTCAATGACCTCTTCGTCAGTAGCTGAGTCCTGGCTATCATTGTCCTTCGGACGGCGACGCGAGACGAGCGGGCGGTCTGAAGACGGGTCCGAGTCGCGCCGCCGGTGTGGGATAAGCTGGCCGATCAGGCTGCTAAAGTAATCGGCATCGCTGAGTTCAGCATCACTCCCCTTGTCATCGCCATCTTTCTCGGCCTTCGCTGCTAGCTCCTCACGGTGGCGGCGGAGAGCAGCAGAGGATCTAGGCGACATGGGAATGAAGGCTACTGATTTGGCTGTCTGAGGGGTGTCCGAATCCTCATGCTTGAGAGGAACAATGACAAGAGGTGGCAGGGAAACGGAACGGCTTATACCATCTGTCCATCAATGTCAGTGTGCGTCCACAGGTGCATATTATTAAGCAAGAAAGGCACGATTCTGCAAAGTAACTAAACCAGACGCACCCTTTTTTGAATAGATTTCTGCGGGGCGCCCAGCGGCTTCGGTTTCTTGAGTGGAACGACCAACAGAATCTTCACTCACATGTTCAGGGTCATTGGGATGGGTTGGGGGCGGGTACATTCCACCAGGATTTGGGGCTGGCGGCGGTGGTTGATATCCAGGGTAGTGCGGTGTGAAGTTCGGATCCGCAAGGTTGGTTGTCGCAACGTTGGGGTGGTGGTAGGGACCGGATGGAGGCGGGGGGTTGTAGTAGCCGCCGGAAGCATGGGGAGGCGATGGCGCCCTTTGGTCATACCCATCAGGATAGCCGTCCAATGTGGAGGACTCATCCTCATAGCCTGCCCAACGCTTGTCAGTATCTCAAAGTGCTCGGATGCGCTTTGCTGAAGAGTGTACTCACGTTGCCGCTCCTTATCCCTAGCTCCCCGGTCCCTTGACGACCTATCACTATCAAAGTCCCTATCACTATCTCTGTCCTTGCGTCTATCCTTACGCCTCTCATTTTCATCATTGACCTTCTCTCTCTCCTTCTCCTTTTCCTTCTCTTTCTCTTTCTCCTTTGACTCTTTATACTTCTTGATGCCAATAGCCGCTGCGCCAGCCGCCGCCACGCCAGTGGCCACATCTCTCAGCCGGCTCCTGCTGCGTTTTCTTTCCGGTTTCCTACTCTCCGTGTCGCTATCCCCGGAGTAGTCACTATCGCCTCTTGACCTTGACCTGCGCTTCTTCCGCCGATGGTTCCTACTCTCTTCGGCCGCCGACTCGTAGCCTGCGGCCCCCGCCCCATACTCGGGATACCTTGGGTCCACATGTAGGGGCTTCGTCCCGTACTCAACCATTCCTAATTCAGGATCAGCGGTTGAAGAGTCAGCGTCGGGATACGTGGGTCCGGACCGTGTTACGCTTCTGCTTCTGCTGCGCCGCCGACGGTCACGATCATCGCGTTCATAATCATCTGCGGAGCTGTAGCCGCGGCTATGCTCTGACAGAGAGCGCTCTCGCTCCTTTTCTTTTTCCTTCTTGTCCTTGCGTTTGTCGTACAGCTTCTTCGCGCCGGCGCCCGCCAGGCCGGCCGCCACGATCTCGGCGCCGGTGCGTAGGCGTGAGCGAGACCGGCTCTTACCGTCACGGGACTTGCTTCTCTTATCGCGGTAGTGTTTGACTAGCCCGGCGACCGCGGCCGTGCCAGCAGCAGCCTTTGCCAATGAAGAAGCCCGGCTCTTGGAGCGCTTTCGGCTAGGGGATCGGCTGCTCTCGTCGTCGGTATAACGACGGCGTGACCGTCCACGGCTCAGTTCCTCCTTTTCGATCTTGTTGCTCTGGTAATACTTGGCTGCGCCGGCGGCCGCGAGAGCTACGGCGGCAATTCCGAGGCCGGTCTTGATCCTAGAGTGAGGCTTTTCCTTCTCCCTCTCGTAATCACGATCCCTTTCGTCGTCTCCGTATTTCTCCTCATAGGCACTGTGGGCACGTCGTACCACTTCAGTACCAATTGCGCCAAGAGCCGCGCCAGCAAGGACCTTGCGGCCACGGTTTTCAGAAAGCTCACCGTGGCCGTTACGTCGCGTCGCAAGAATCGCGGAAAGGCCAGCGCCAGCCAGCGCGCCTTCAGCGATGTGGCGTTTCCGGTGCGGGCTTCCAGACGAGCTGCGGTCGCGCCGGATAACGGTCTTCTTGTAGTACTCATCGCCGGATTCTCCCTCGCTGTGATGGCGATGATGGGAGTGGGAGTGGGAGTGGTGGTGGTGGTGCCGGCTGTGGTGATGGCGATGTCGGTGGTCGTCGTAATGCTCGACGGCAATCTCTTCCTCGCGATGTACATAGGGACCAACTTCGCGCGTCTCCCGACGATAATAGTATTCATCGTCGTGGTGCGATGGGTGGCGGGAGGCGACAACTTCACGGGATTCCTGCTGTTCCCGGATGACCAGCGGCGCTGCGGCAATCTCCTGGACAATGATCTTTTGCTCGGGGGCGCGCTGGCGGATGACAATGGGCGGAGGGGCAGGCTCGAAGTACTCAGTCTCTTTGCGCCAGCGCTCGACGCTATCGTCGCGGCGCTCTTCCACACGACGTTCGATGCGGACCTCGGCGCCGTCGTCCCGGCGCTCAACTCTCTTTTCAATGCGCACCTCGGTATCCTTATCATCCCAATATGCGCGGCGCTCCCAGTCGCGAGGGGAACGGGGAGAGTAGGCATCGTTTCGCTCAACCTCCTTTGAGCTCTCGTAGACAACTCTGGAGCGACCTCCGCCCCTGTCCCTGTCCCTGTCCCTGTCGGAGTAGAAATCATCGTCGCGCTCAACGACCCTCTCGCGCTCGATCACGGCGCCGCGATGACCGTCGTCGCCGCGATACTCAACACGATCGACTCGACTGTACCGCTCGTCGCGATCACGGACCGACGGCTCAAACGCGGAGCGTGGGCGCTCTGGCGCGTTGTAGATTCGGGGCTCGGCTTCGAGCAGGTCGGAGCGACCGGCGTATCGACTGGAGCGCCGGTCGACGTCGATGACGTCAACATCGCGCTCGACGCGCTCGACAACGGCACGATCCGGCGTCACTTTGTAGCGGCGCACCGTCGTCCGTTTGTATTCATCGTCGGAGGGCGATGAGTCCCGGGCGTATGTCGTCCGAGACTCCCGGTACACCTCAGGCATTGTGGGGGAGGGTACACGTAAGACGCAATGCCGCAGCTGGGTCTCAGCGATAACACAAAGTGAGGCGCAGATCTCGAGGAGTGTAGCGCAGGAAGGAAAAAAGCTTCGCCGAAAGGTATCACCTGCGAGTGACGCAAAAGTAGGATCGTCGGCACTTTCGGAGCAATTCCCACGTAGTTGGGGAGGGAAGGCGGGGTGACGAAGGAAGGGCTGAGAGGGGTCGCATAATAAGAGAGAGGAGCCGGGAGGGACTGGAGCCGGGTCTGGGACGGGCCCGGAGGGAGGCTGGGCGATGGGATGGGAGTGGGACGCTGAGCCGAGGATGCCGTTGGTCTGAGGGGTCACCTACTTGCTGAGGGAGCCGTGAGCAGGGGGGTGGTTTCTCGCCTACACAAACGTCCATCCATGCCCCGAGCTTTTCGAGGTGCCCAGAGCATGCAGCTTTATTACTGCCGTGCATCCCTACTTGCGTTGCGAAGCTGGGATGCCACTTGGGGCATCGTTCAGTTGACTCCAAAATCCCCCTTGGACTAGTGACATTGTACCTGGAGCCGTTCGCGTTGGCGTTATCGTTGGCGCCGGCTCAACCAGGCCCAACGGTCAAAGCCGTTTACTCTTTTTATTTTAGGGTCGGCCACCGCCATATTTTGAAACACTGAACTCATATGAAGTGGTTGATAGCGGTATGAACGGCGAGGGCAGCCTTCTCGGCGGCCGCCAGGGCAAGCCGCCTTGATGTCAGTTGAAAGCGACTGAGGTCCTCAGGCAATCTGAAAGATTACAGGGTGTGGTCCGTGTCACATACTGGGCAGGTGAAATTCGGCAGTGAGAATCAACCACAACCCAGGGTCCATCCTTTCGCGCGCTTCCCGAGCCTTTACTGTGTAGAAAAACAGGCTCAGCACGTTCACCGCAGAGATCGCGCCGGGCATGCGCCCAACTACGACATCAAAACGCTGACCATTCCCCGAGGCCCAAGCTACAAAAAGGTACGCAGTAGCTCACACCTTCTGCTTTGGAGACCCGCCAGCCTCCCTCCGGTCCGTGGTACTGCAAAGTACTCCCACAGTAGGTAGCCACGGGCTCTGGTCAGCTCTACAACGGCTACCTCCCGGTCACCCTTTTCATCACCAAAGGCGAAGAAACAGGCCTACGGAAGCTTGAAATTTTTCTTTTCATATGGGTGGATGATACAGCCTTTGTGTATCAGCGAGCAACACCGTATACGTGTCCCACGAACTCGGCCCACACCCGACCGGTGACCAACTCGGCGTGAAATCTCGGGTTTTGGACTGAGAATGAGCCGGTTGTGGTGCCTCGTCGACGACTTTGACAGGGGCAACAGTGTCTCTTGACACCCAAGCCACCTGATTTGTCTCTCGACCCCTCCCCCACCTCCCTCCCAACTCTGCTCAGCCTTCACTCACTTGAGATGGAGCAAACAGTCCACCAACATCTCCATTAGATCATGCATTTTGCACCTGTCAACATGCAAGTGCATGCAAATGGGCCTCAACCCAGCGCTGAGGTGCCCGGTTTTCTGTACTGGCGATGACTTGCAGACAACCTACGGGAACAACCCCGCCAGCCTTTCAAGCTCAGTGCATTTCGTCATCGTACCCCACTGTACAGCCCCTGCCCATGCTAGCATTCTGCATGGCCCAGTAGGATCGTGGGTGAGCAGGGGTACATACCTGCGCCAAGAGACACAAGGTTCTGGAAACATCCACCGTCATCCCATGCCTCGATATTGGAAGGGAAACGAGTTTGCACAGTCCATCGATATTTTCACCGGCTCATCTGCAAAGGAATCATCAAATGGGACGGTTGTAGGATAAGTCCACCCACAGAAATCACCCACAGAAATGAATTCTAGAAGATCAACTACCGAGCGGGACTGCCCTCCCGCCGATGATAAGTGCTGCAAACCCAACAGACGGGATGCTGTGGCTGAGCAACCGGCTCAGCCGCCCAAAGCCACACCTTCACAGGAGCGTTCCGGGAGATGGGTCATTCTTGGAGCTCATCATTGGGCGCTCCTCCCGAGTTGCGGTGGTGAAGAAGGAGAGGGCGCTGCATGATGCTCCCCAAGGTCTCGGCTATGAGTGGCCTGGAGGCCTGGGAGGCCTAGATTGTGGCACCCTATCCGATGTAGCCGTTGATTATTGCCCGACATCTACGGTGCGCCAGACCAGGCTCTACCCCAAGCTGGAAAGTCCATCGAGGCTGTGATCCCCACGGCACTGGAGCATCTCGTCGACCACTTTGTGCGAAAGTGTGACTGAGAGTTCCATCAAACGCCGACCCATGGGTCGGCCAGGACTGTTCCACAGCTCACGGACCTGGGGTTCACGATGTTCGTGGATGCCAGCAGCCTTCCCAAGAGAAGTGGTCCGCACATGAGCTGCCTGTCAACAGCCATGCATCTCTCGCATGCAGGAAACCCACATATCCGTGATGAGAAGCGGCTCACATCTACCCTATGCTCTCCGCACACCGACTCCACGTTGCACGGCAGCTTGGATGCTGTATAGAATTGTAACCGACGTAGTCCGGCGAGGCGAACGGCTTGCTTGATTTGTGTCTCGATAGATCTACGGTGAGCTGTGAACCCATGCGGTGGAATGAAGTCAGGTGGTTGCGTGCAATGTACCTGTGTGTTAGTGTTCGGTGTGGATCAAGGTGGCTTGTCTCAATGTGGTATTCTCCGGGTCACATTCTGAGATGTCAAACCCAACTGAATAGGCTTGAGGGCTGGACAAAAGGGAAACGGTCTGGTTATCACCACTTCGGTATTGTGTGAGTGTTAGGCGTCGCACAGCGCCTGTCACGATGAGTGCTCTCGGTGTAGATGCACAAGGTTGAAAAGATACCATAACACTCGACCATCGAGCTCCAGAAGGACACATCGAATCATGGGCTGGCAGCTTCTACGGGGCCGTTTGGGGCCGTTTAAGAACCCGGTGCTCATATATGGGCACTTGCGAAGCCGCGGACGATAAACGCCGCGATCCCTGCTTTGTAGGACACTGGCTGGGTATAGAAACAGATTCGTCGTTCCGGCACTATGCCAAACTACGAGGGGGAAGACTACGAACAAACATAAAACAAAAGATATCCCTTCAAACGCAGAAAATCAAGAGAGGACGCCGTTGGTTTCGCTGGATGATGCACAACCGCACTCCCTTTCCCCACACCTACAAATCCTGTCGAATATAACTACAGTGGCACCACACAACTCCATGTCCCATCGAATTGCGCTGAAGTTCAAGGACTTCGTACATCCTAGCGAAATGATCTGTCGTTGCTTCGTATCGAGAAGCCGCCTCGACTAGCATTCCAAGGTATCTCCGTTTCCATGCCCTGCTGCTTGAATAAGCAGCCGCTATTCTCCACCGAGTCATGAGGTGCCCTCTATCCATCCATCACAAAGGGAACTAACGGGATTTCTGCCGACAGATAAATTAATCGAACTCCTCTGACCGAGGAATTCTAGCGTTCGAAGGAGAGCTCAGAAGCTGGCTCAAAAGTTGGGTCGGAGGCCAGCCCAGAAGCTGGCTCGGAAACAGGCTGCATTTCTGGCGCCTTCCACTGGAAAATTCCCTAGAATAGAAAGTACGCCAGAAGAAAGCTGATCAGGCAGAGCGTCGCCACGATCCGGATGGGAACACCTTCCGTGCCCTGTCTCGTCGCCTGCGCAAGAGCTTGTGTCGGCGCCTTCTCTTCAGATGTCGAGGCGGTGGTCTTTCGCTGTTTCAAGCCGCTTGTTGCCTGGTCCCTGAGGGATGCGATGGTTGCTTCGGCCCGAGCAAGCTTGCCCTTTAGATCGTCGTAGGTTTCAACCGCCGTCGATTTAACCTGGGCAACGCTGGGCACAGGGAGCGTTGACGGCGCGGTCTCCGGCTCCTGGGAAGGCTCTCGCTTCACATCGTGCTCCTCGGAGTGGGAAGGACTGGCAACTATTGTTTCATCCTGAGGTGACGAATAGGCCGGCGGAGGTGCATCAGGTGTTGCTTCGACCTGCACGTAAAGTGTCAGTCACGATGGCGATACCACATAGTTTGAAGTCAACATACCCCATTTGCGACGCTCTGACGGACGGGTGTAGCAGCCAACCCCGATTGGTCCTCACCAGAAGCGGGCTGCCAGATTACACGGATCTTTCTTTCCTGGATGTCGGACTTTTCCACCGAGTCCCACTTTGACACCCAAGTTAGCACATGCAAATAATGAAGGGAGACTTGAACCTACGATCTGGGCGACGTTTGTGAACTCTTTGTCGCTGGTAATGGTGACGGACTGGACGAGAAACTTGTCGCGGCATCGGGCATCGGCTGGGGGTTCTGTCTTCATAGCCTGAAGGAGAACTACGGATCGTTAATTTTTCGTGTTCCTCGTCAGATGGAAGTATAAAGGGGCTTGGAGAACATGCCTGAGACTTCGACATCGTGTCCGGGTTCGATGCGACCGGAATTTGGCCGAACGCAGTATCTAAATAATGAACATCAGGTCGGTCGGGCCCGGGGGGTGGGGACGAATGAGCACAAACGTACTGCTTAGGAGCTGTTGTTTTGACCTAGAACTGTTAGCCTGGACCCTGGCGGGAGCGAGAGGTTGCAAGATGTACCTTGAATGCGATAGGTGAGGCATTCGTATTCTTGATCTTCAAGATCTGCGCGACTTCAACAGTGAAGGGCCCTGATCGGTCAGAATTGTTTGCGCCCACAAACGGCACGAGACAGCGGTGGACCTACTGCGGAAGCCGAGCTCGAGAGGATCAATCTCGACAGACATAGCGACGGTTGGGCTAGAAATTAGCAACTTTGGTATATTGGAGATGCAAAAAGGGGTGTTGGCCGTGGGAAGAGTGGGCTCTCGGTAGCTGCGCAGTTTGGGAGGTCGATTCTGGTCCTGAACCTCAAGATGTGTTATGGGTGACGACGGTAAAGCTGGCAAGTTGGTTGTCCAGCTGCCCGTGGGGCCCGTGCTGATGGTGACCGAACTACGTAGCGCGAACAGTATCCCAGCGGTCCTTCCCGTGATCGCAACCCCAGAATTCCGGCCAATGAACGGTCGCTGCAGAGCAGTTTGGGGTTAGGGTTGAAATATCTGACCAATCCTCCCTGGATGACGTGCCTCTTGCCGGACAACGACGAATTTCATCGGGCTTACTGTATCCGGCCTAAGAACTGGAAAGGATACAGACGTGATCGGCACTTAAATAGATACTCGGGCACAGTCTTCTGCTATTGATGTCCACTCGACATGCCTTTGTCCTCCACCCCAAGGTCATGCCATCCCAGTGATGCGCAAACCGCCAGCAGACAGCCCATTGTAAGGTTGCAAAGGCGGTGGCGGCTCACCGCCGAACAACGACGGCCACTAGTCTCCATTGTAGGCTGAACTAGTTGTTGCTATATCCGGACTATCTGGGCGACAAGCAGTGAAGAGTGTGAAAAGACACCCTTTGAGGTAGCTTCGTTACTTACTTGGCGCTTGATGCAAAAAGCGGAAGGCTTATTATTTAGGTGTATGTCGAAGGCTCGGCGCAGGCATCCGGGTTAGGGTCTTCATTGTTCTGTTGTCGTTGCGTTTAGCCCAAACGGATCCATCCGTTTGCCCCTCCCCAACGCCTGACATCGCGGGGCAACACTCAATTACGCCTCCAGATTCCAGAGACGGAAGAAGCAAGGTTTCTAGAACCTCAACTTTCGGTTTCTTGACTAAGCGGTGGCGGAATTTATTCCAACTGCCCCACGACCACCTGAGCATTGAATTTACACAGCTTCAGATCCATCATTCACTCAGCATTGATTCGCCCATCCCAGGCCCCTCCCTTGTCCAGTACTGCCTCCGTGCATTCATACCCACCTGCGACTTCATCAGGTCATCAATAGTCCCTGCCAAACCAACCAAGATGGGTCAAACAGATCTCGAGGTCTTGCTCGACATGGGCTTTGAGAAGGCGCGTGCCGAGCTCGCCGTCAAGAAGACGGGAGGGCGTCAGTTTTATGCCCGACCGAAAACACAACCTTGTCAATGAGCTAATACCATAGACAGTGCAAGGAGCTTTGAACTGGCTAGAGGAGACCCAGGACAAATCGCTTGAGGAGCTCCAGGCTGCTGGCGCATCAACTGTTGGCCCAGCTGAGAGTTCCGCCTCCCCCACTGGAGAGGGTGATGGAGCCAAGTCACTTGTTTGCAATGAGTGCGGAAAGAAATTCCGGAATCATGACCAAGCGTCTTTCCATGCCTCCAAGACGTGCGTCCCCTATCGAATTCTTCCCTGGGTGCACAGTAGCTGACTTCTGGTAAAGGGATCACCAAGACTTTTCAGAGTCGACGGATGAGATTGCCCCGCTCACAGAGGAGGAGAAGAAGGCCAGACTTGAGGATTTGCGCCTAAAGCTTGCCGAGAAGAGGGCGAACCAGTCAGTGCAGGCAAAGGAGGAAGCGAAAATGAACGAGGTATGTCACAAATCAGTTTGGCTTGCAAAGCCCGAATTTGGTGTCTGTCAACAAAAAAAAAACCACCTGAACCACCTGCAGTCTTCCGCTCGCTAGACCTGCAGCCGTGTCTGGCCTTGTTGGCGGTATGGTAACTTTGGTTGAACTTGCTGAGCACACCATTCGGCTCTTGGCGAGGTTCCGAATTCGGCAGAATTCGTGACTCGCGGGGAGTTCAGGTGTATGTGTAAGCAGGGAGTCCAGGCGGGCTTTGCAAGTCAAATCAGTACACTCTACTGGCTTCGACCGCTTGATATTGATGATTGTGGCAGAAAATCCGCCAGAAATCAACCAAGGAGACACAAGAGGCCAAGGAGGAGCTCCAGCGCAAAGAGCAGATCAAGGAAGCCGCCAAAAAGCGCCAAGAGAAGCTGGACGACCTCGAGGCAAAGAGAAGGATCAAGGCCAAAATCGAGGCCGACAAGGCCGAGCGCAAGCGGAAGGAAGAAGAGGCCAAGGCTGCTCGCGAAGGAAGAGCCGTCGTTGCCCCGACCGCTCCGGTTGCTCCGGCTCCCTCAGCATCAAGGCCTGCTGCGTCGCACACGGAGGCTCGCCTTCGTCTGCAGATGGCCACAGGAACTATCCAAAAGACGTACCCTGCTGAGACCACTCTATTTGAGATTGCCCAGCAGCTCGAGTCGGAGACGGGAGCTAGTGTGTCGAGCTTTACCATGACCTTCCCTAGGAAGACATTTGAGGGTGGTATCGACTTTGGCAAGACGTTGAAGGAGGCTGGGCTCGTTCCTAGTGCTGTGTTGATTGTCAAATAGGGGCTTTAGACGGGAGGGGCGTGTTGCAGGGCAATGAAGACCACTCTTCTCTTGAGGAACGGAATGCAGAAGCAGATTACTCCAGGGGCTGTGTCTTTTGAGCAAGTCTGCCATCGACTTATTTTTCTTTCCGGCAGCGGTTTGGGATCATGAGTTCCACCATAGTTCGGTTCGCATCCAGTAAGCGTCAGCACCTTCGAGGCCCTGTCGACAGATACTACAGGGGCAAAAAAGCAAAGCCCCAGCACGCCGCTCAGCGAGTATGAAATAAACGGATGAACCAGCCTCTCCCAGGGACTTGATCTCTTGCATGTGAAATGGTACCATGGCTGCGGTATCTCCTGCCCAAACGAGCAAATGTATGTTCACGCACAACCTGTGGTTTGTATCAAACCACTCTCGCGTTCTATACCTAGCTCTCTGGCTGGTTGCTTGCTCGAGGCACTTCTGCCCCACCTCGCGCCTCTCCGTTGACAAGTAATCTCAATAATCGGGCGCACTCTCGATTCTCAACAACACAGCAGTCATCACGCCCTTCCCTCTGCTCGCTCCCGTCAGCCCACTAATCGGGTATAATAAAATTGCCGCTTATCTCGCCCGAAATCCGGATACCTGGTACGGCAGCCGCTACGACGGACGATTTTCGGGGGGTCCATCTAGCTGCTTGTACTACAAGCCCACCCCTCCCCTCTTTCCCCCCTTTTTTTCGGCCACTGCCGGTTAAGAGCCACCGATAATATAACTTGCGGCCTATCTGCCTACCCACCTACCTTGACGGTCTGCAACTCCATGGCCTTCCGCTCACGCACCTGTACCTCCATTCTGTTACAGCGATCTATTACCTTGATTTCACCCCGTGCAATACTCCCAACCGCTACCTCCAGAATCATGTCGACGTCGACGGGCCGCACGTACGAATGGCTTGTTGTTGTGCCGGATCTGCCCGGCGTGCTGGCCAAGCGAATGGAGGTTCGCCCGTAAGTGACCACACTTCCAGGGCTACATGCCACGACTTTGATGCGTACTGATCTGCGTTGTTATCAGCTCGCACTTCGCCGGTCTCAAGGCCAACGTTGAGTCCGGCCGCTACCAGATGGGTGGTGTGTATCTGCATATCTCGCCATTTGGTTTCAAAGAGCTAACCCCATCCGGGCGCTGTCCTTGAGGACGTCCCCGTGGACGACGAGCCGTCCAGCCTCAAGATGAGCGGCAGCACCATCGTCATCGTGGCCGAGAGCAAAGAGGAGGTCCTCGCAACCTTGCGTGATGATGTTTACGCCAAAAATGGCGTGTGGGATGTCGATAATGTAAGCTGATCCACCACTGACTGAGCTCGAGGAGACTTACTCATGACCCAAACACAAAACAGGCCCAGATGTGGCCCCTCAAGTGCGCGTTTAGAATCCCAGTGAAGGGACAGCAGGTGTAACAGTGGTAGGAGTGAACGTATTTGTATTATACATGGAACAGGCAGTGCTGGTGCCCTACAGTATCAAGCAATGAAACGCCGTGCCACTCTTTTAATATCCACCAAGTACACGTGGGATAACTCAATACTTCCATATATGATGTTGTCCACTTCTATTGTTCGAATACGAACATAAACAACAAAAGCAAAATCGGCTTCCTTCCTGGCCTTGCGCGAACGCCGTGCGAGAGAGACTGAAACAAAAGGGAGACATACAAGACCAAAAGTCATCAAGCAGTCGTACAGTAATTTCGGTCGAATCCATTATACAAGGGAAACTTCCTAGTCGCTCTGTGCCGTGTTCTCCTCTACCGCAACCCTCAACTCGTACGCCAGATCAAAACACTCTGCCAAGAGTTCGTTGACCGCCCCCTGCCCCTCAGGAAGGTCATTCCCAACCATGAACTTGCCGTCTACTCTCAAGTTGTCAATCGAGTTCAACTAAACGTCGAATATAAGTCAGCGGCCAAACTCCCAGGAAAAATGGAGGTAAACTCGCCTTCATGCTGTATGGGTACAAATCCCGCACAGAGCTGACCCCCCCAGAGTTCTTGACCTCGACCAAGCACCGTTTCAACGTCTGCAACTGGTTGTAATATGGCAACAGCGCCTCCGAGACTGGCTCAGACGAGATCATGAGGTAGTAAATGTAGCCATAGCTCCGGCGAATGAGGTAAAGCAGGGTCCGTTGGACGTACAGCTCCGCTGGCTTGCCGTCCTCGTCCAAGAAGTTCCCGTCCACTCGGCCCTCGTCAAACTTATCAAGCTCCCGCTGGTAGTCATAGAGATCTGTTTCGCGCAATGACCACGCCTGCGTGATGGATAGCTTCTCGAGGTCGTTGCGTATACCAACGAGCTTGTCATATGTGGGTCGGAATTCCTCAGGGATGGCCCCTTTCCTGTGCAAGTAGCATTGTGTTAGTGTTCTGTGAGCAAATCGAGAAGATCGACACATACCTCTCTAGGACAATATCCGACCATAGCAGACACCGTCTCAAGAGGTCTGCCACCTCATCGCTCCCGTCCAGGACCTTCCCTTCCGCGTCTAAAAATTTTCCGTCCACTCGGGATGCTTCAATGTCCTTGAGTTGGGCCTGTAATTTCTGGACTTCTGATGTGGAAAACTGCCCGTAGTCAGCACTGCGCTCATATCACCGCCTCAACCTGCTGCTGCCCCACTCACCTTCGCCTTGGTGTTCGCGAGTGACATGGACCGCAGTATGGAGATAAGCTTTTCGTGAACCTCGCGCAGTGGCTTGGCTTGCTTGTCTAGCTTCTTTCGCAGCTCGACCAACGACATTTTACAGAGTCCTTCTCGGTTTGCAAGCAGCTCGACGAGGTACGGCGAGTGCTGCGCGTCAGCGTTGCGAAGAACACCGTCAAGCGTGCTGAGCGTGTGCGCCATGCTATCCAGGTCCTTGGCTGAGTAGGCGCCCGACTCAGTCAAGTGGTCAAGCAGCCGCTTAATCGTAGACGTCAGCGCGTAGGCGGCAGGTGCTTCGGTTGTCCTGCCGATGGTCATGAAAAAGAGCGACAGGAGCTGGAAGCAGCTTTCGAGGACCTTGTCCACTGAGAAAAGAATCGAGAGAGTCAGCGTCAGAGGTCTTGGCTCAACCGACCAGGCAAATGTAAGCTTACATCTATTTTCTGCTTTGCTTTCCGCTCCTTTGCGGACCTCGTTTAGCTGCTTCACCTGCTCTAGAACTTGTTCGTATACTAGGATCACATCTTGGGTGCGAATGTACTTCGTACGGTCCCTCTTTAGAAGAAGGAGGTGGTCCCGGATGCCGACGAGGTTATCGAGAATCACTCTCTCCCGCTCGTCCTTTGGCATCGGTATGGCTGGTGTCTCCATTTCGCGCAATCGGCAAATGTTCTTGGTGTCCGAAGTGGTGGATTTGACGCTGCTAGAATGGAAGCCGCCCTCGTAGCGATTCCGAGCGCTTCAACGAGTTTCCCCTTAATCAGCAAGGCCCCAACCTCAGAGACGACCCGGCACTTCGTTCATACAGATCAGGCAACCCACTAAGAATAAGTCCGCGTGTGCGTTGGCTGTTGAAACCAGGAGATCCCTTGGGGCCAATATATGTCAATTGCTAACGAGAGCTAGTCATTCGTCAGAGAGGATATGTGTATGACCCGTATGCGATCGAAAGGCGTTTATTAATTGGGGTTCCAACTTCGGCGTGTTCGGCTCAGCGGGGACGAGACCTCTCCTTTGCGACGTCAGTGTCATTGGCGTAGGTGGGGGAGCTGGAAGGTGGGGTTGCTCTAGATCGCCATGCGACAGGGGAGCACAACCTTCCAGTGGCTGCTGCTGGCTGCTCCTTGCCACCCCAAGGGTTATCATTTTGCCCTTCCCTCTTTCCGCAAAGGAGCCCCGCCCGTGGCGGGTGACCTGTGGCTGACCCGCCCCACGTATTTGCCAGCTGCCAGGCATCCCACATCCAGCTGCCACCGTAGGGCCTTGCTTTCCACTTTTTTGAAGCACACACTAATTAATTTCTCCCCAGTCTGCGAATATCTTGCTTTCGGCCTTCGACATCCCACGACAAACCATCTCCAAGTCTCTGCACATTCGCGTTTCGACGGCACATCACATTCAAAATGTCCACTGCAGAGCTGGCAACGTCCTATGCGGCGCTCATCCTCGCCGATGACGGTGTTGAGATCACGGTGCGAGACAATTCCGAACTGCGCGCGCACCGCCCACCCCGCCCTGCGATGCGCTGAAGCTGCAAAGCGGACGCCCAGAGCTAGGAAATCGTGGGGGAATTAATTGGGGAGGACAATTGGCTGACTCTGCTCTCGCTATAGGCCGACAAGCTTGTAACACTCATCAAGTCCGCTGGCCTCGATGAGGTCGAGCCTATCTGGGCCTCGCTCTTCGCCAAGGTACGATATCACGAACCGAAGACGACTCTCTGGAGGAGAGAACCAGCGCATGCTCGTTGCATGCGCCTAGCAGGGGATTTCAGCTGACTGGGGTTTCTGCATTATAGGCTCTCGAGGGCAAGGACGTGAAGGACCTTCTTTCCAACGTCGGCTCCGGTGGTGGTGGTGCCGCCCCCGCTGCTGCGGGTGGTGCTGCTGCTGCTACTGGCGGCGCTGAGGAGGCCAAGGTTGAGGAGAAGGTTGAGGGTGAGTCGCTCTCCCGTCGAGCGGTTGATCACCAGCACGGTACTAACTATCATTACAGAGAAGGAGGAGTCCGACGACGACATGGGCTTCGGTCTCTTCGATTAAGCGGATCGTCTTTGACACCCTTGTTTCCTTTGGTTCTTTCAAATCTTGCATGGATCTGCGACGGTACCTCTCGACCACAACAAGGATGGGGGCTATTGATATCAGGGGTCCTGGTTCATCGGCGTAGCTTGCTTAGGGAAATGAAGGAGCAAAAACAACCAACGGCAGCGGCCCCTATATCATGACAGTGATCTTGAATGGAGTGAGGCCTTGACGGCATCTTCGATGTGGTGGAAAATCTGGCCGCCAACCCCTCCCGACATTTGCAATGCGACGATCCCACAACTCCCAGAGGCCTGTATCTCGGTTGTACACGGACCTGAACAATAACCAGTTCGCTGAGCCTGAACTGAATTTTGGTTTTTGTGCCGAATGCACAAAACCTTGTAACGCTGTCTTCTGTCCCGGAGAAAGCTACCCACAGCTGTTTACACTGGCAAGGGAGCTAAAGCGGCAGTCATTTGGTGTTTTGGTACTACCCTCAACCTACATGACAACACCCGGCCGTGCAGTGATCCTGAATAATCGCCCAGTAATCCATGCTCGCTGAATTCCGCCGACGGGCCGTGTCCATCCCTTTCCATATCACAAATCCCTCCTCATACATCTAGATCCAGGCATTATAGCTACATCTATACGTCATGTACAAGTATCTACAATTTCTACGTCTAGCTACGCTTTACGTCCCCGCCGCTCATCTACTCCCTTCACAAACTGGTCATTCCGCGAGCGTCGCAGCTCAGCTCACAACTTGGACGTCCTCTCCTCTTGCTTTTGCATCTCCTCGGCCACAATCCGCCTTTGGATCTTGCCCGTTGCTGTCTTGGGCATGACATCAGTGAAGAAGACCTTCTTGGGCACTTTGAACTTGGCAAGACGTTCAACAACCCAAGAGCGCAGCTCGTCACTCCCCAAGCGGGCGCCAGGCTTGAGCACAATAGCAACGGCCACCTCCTGCCCGTACATCTCGTCGGGGACGGCGAAGCTAACGGCCTCACCGATAGCGGGATGGCGCGCTAGTGCATTATCCAGCTCAATGGGCGATATCTTTTCACCGCCCTTGTTGATCAGCTCCTTGATGCGGCCGGTGATAACGACATAGCTATCCTCGTCGAGCTTGCCTTGGTCGCCGGTGCGGAAGTAGCCTGACTTAGTGAAGGCCGTTGCGTTGGCTGTTTCGTTATTGAGATAGCCACTCGTGACATTCTCACCGCGTATACAGATCTCACCCTCGGAACCGTGCGGCACCGGGTCACCAGCGTCGTTGAGAATAACCACCTCGACACCCTGGCCGAGACCGACGGTGCCAGGCTTCCTCTTGTTTGGCGGTAGAGGGTTCGACGTCATCTGATGGGCAGCCTCGGTCATGGCGTAGGCTTCCAGCACGGGCGCCTTGTACGTTGCTTCGAGCGCATGGAAGACGGTTGGTGAAAGAGGCGACGAACAGGAGCGGATGAAGCGGATCTGGGGAAGCGGGTTGGGGGTCGGGTTCTTGAGGAGAATCTGGTGGATCGTCGGCACGGCCGTATACCAGTTCGCCTTGTAAGCGGCAAAATCGCGCCAGAATTCGGTGGCCGAGAACTTGGACGGCACGATAATGGAGCCGCCTGAGTAAAGGGGCGCCAGCAGTCCGCAGAGGAGGCCATGGACGTGGAACAGCGGCATAACCAGCATGGTGCGGTCAGAGGCAGTAAGCTGGTATGTGGCCTCGATATTGCCCATAGTCCGCGTAAGGTTTCGGTGGGACAGCGGAACGACCTTGGGACGGGAGGTAGTGCCGCTGGTGTGCAGCACAAGGGCGACATCTTCCGGCTCTGGCTTCAGCACGGCCTGCGCAGCTTTGCCCTCGAGCTGGCCGAGCTCCTTCACGTCCAGCGCAACCTCCTGTTTCGCGGTGTCCCAGTAGCACTCCGCAATGGCCGCCTTGAACTTGCGAGCCGCCTTGACCGCCGGGCTGTCGATCTGATAGGTGCCCTTGGGCACAAGCACGATGGCTGACTTGACATCCTCAATGTAGAACTCGAACTCGTCCTGCTTGTATGCAGGGTTCAGCGGGGCCGCAACGCCGCGTTGCCAGGACGCTGCAAGGAACGACACAATGAACTCATATGAGTTGATCGTTGCAATGGAGACGGGGGACCCCAGGCTAAGGCCAATGGCCGCTAGCTTTCGCTGAAACGACGCGACCTCGGCCGCGAGGTCCTGGTAGCTGACCGTCACGGCTTCGACACCGGGCCGGGCCGGGACGATGACAGCCACGGCGCCGCTCTCGCCGCGAACGGCCGTCTGCAGCGTCGCCATTGGTCACGAGGTTGAGGGTTTGGCTCCGGGGACCGGAAATAAATAGATCGACAAGAGCTAGTCTCGTCTGGAATCACACGACGATGCCAGATGCAAAGAAACGGGGTATCGACGGGTGTAAGAACGCTGGAGAATATGCTTGCCACGGGACTCATGAGATGTGCAGTGATGGTTGCATATTGCATCATTTGGATACGACCGACGATGAAGCAGCTTGAGTTCACCCACATGGTTCATGCCTCCTAGCGGATGGATTTTTCAATGCCGTCAACATCCCTGTCCCCCCCCCCCCCCCCCCCCCCCGTGTTTGGGTTTTTCAACCCCCCGCTGTC
>Ga0247760_1000170_pt1 | contig 71217 bp, 43 predicted proteins | sample UWRJL171409R4_FD_179936 | JGI IMG/M metagenome (GOLD analysis project Ga0247760, IMG submission 179936) | Plant litter microbial communities from Arlington Agricultural Research Station in Wisconsin, United States - UWRJ-L171-409R-4 | ecosystem: Environmental > Terrestrial > Plant litter >... | reverse complement strand
TTCATTTTCGGCCGCCGCGATCCGTTGTGCGCGTTCGGCGATCGCAGGGCCCAGACATTCGGTGACCACCGCTGCGATATCGCGTTCCGTGACCAGTCGACCTTGGCTGGCGATCCAGAGCGAGAGAGCGCTGCCGAGCTCCTCGGCGCTTTGGTAGCGCAGCGTGAGATCGCGCTCCAAGGCTTTGCGCACGATGTCTTCCAGCTCTTTCGGGTAGCCAGGTAAGCGCGCGCTGGGCAAGATCAACGGTTGCTCGAGCAATTGATAGAGCGTGGCTACCGCGTCGTTGCCGTGAAACGGACGCTCGCCGACGGTCGCTTCGTACAGCACGCAACCGAGCGCGAAGACGTCGGCTCTTCGGTCCACGTCGCGCTGCGTGACCTGCTCCGGAGCCATGTACGAGAGCTTGCCTTTGATCTCACCGGTCGCGGTCGGCGCGTGCAACCGACCGCGCGCCTTGGCCACGCCGAAGTCGGTGAGCTGCACGTGCCCGCTGGCAGAAATCAGGATGTTCTGCGGCGAGACGTCGCGATGAACCACGCCCAGCAGGGCGCCGTGCTCATCGCACAAGTCGTGAGCCACCTGCAACGCGTCGCACAGCTGGGCCGCGATGCTCACCGCCAAGAGCGGTTCGAGACGGTGCCCCGCGCAAGCCTCGAGCAGCTCGTAGAGTGAGCCGCCGTCGGAAAAATCCATCACCAGATACGGAATGCCGAGCTGCTCGTCGATCTCGAAGGCGTGAATGGTGCACACGCCGCGATGTTGCACTTGTGCCGCGAGCCTCGCCTCGTCGAGCAGCACGTTCCAATATTCGCCCGCCGCCTTCTCGTTACCGAGGGTGGTCTTGAGTGCGAACAGTCGCCCGGTGTTTTCTTCACGCGCGACCCAAACCCGTCCCATCCCTCCCGATCCGATCGGAACGAGCAGCTGGAACCGTCCCAGTTTGTTGCCGGGTCTCAACGAAGGATCAGTCAATGCGGGCTCTAGAGGTTGAGTATAGCCGAAGCTTATCGCGGACTCTCGCGTCTTCCGTCGATGGAAAAACGTACCGGCTGCGCTGATTGACGTGTGTGGAGGTAGGCGATGGTGCGTCCGTCAGCGTGAGGGTCAGCTATCGTGCCAGCAACTTTCGTCGTCGGTGTGCCGTTTAGCAGGCAGAAATGCAGCGGTCGGTTAGGCTCAGCCCAGACGAATGAACGACGCGAGTTTCACCCATCGGCCCGGCCCTGGGCCGCTCCAAGGCGCGCTCGAGGCGCTCGTCTATGTCCGTCAAACGTGCACGACTCACCCGTTGCCCGCGCACGGCAAGCTGCGCTTGGGGCGCGGCGCCGACAACGACATCCGCATCGACGATCAATCGGTCTCCCGCTACCACCTGCTGATCCACATCGGAGAGGGCATCGAGGTCGAGGACTTGGGCAGCGCCAACGGGACGCTGCTCTTCCGCGTCGATCCGGAGGATACGTTGGAAGCGCCGACGCAGCGCAACGAGGCAGAGGCGCGCTTGCGCGGCGGTGAGCGGCGCCTGCTCGAGCCGGGTGATTTCGTGCGCGCTGGTTCGGCCCTGATCATGATTCAGGCGCGTCGCCCGGCGAGCACGCGCAACGGGCGATCGCTCTCGAATCATCCACCCGGTGAAGGCCCCGCGGTGCTGCTCGATCCGGAAATGAAGCGCGCGTACGAGATCGCGCTGCGCGCCGCGCAAAGCGGAATCTCCGTGCTCATCACCGGCGAGACCGGCTCCGGCAAGGAAGTCTTCGCGGAGACCATTCACCAGCGCTCCGCTCGTCGCGGGCGCCCGTTCTTGCGCCTGAACTGTGCCGCGCTGTCCGAGTCGCTGCTCGAGTCGCAGCTGTTCGGGCACGAGCGTGGGGCCTTCACGGGCGCCAACCAAACCAAGCCCGGCCTGCTCGAGTCGACCGACCAAGGGACGGTGTTCTTGGACGAGATCGGTGAGATGCCGTTGTCCATTCAAGCCAAGCTGCTGCGGGTGCTCGAAGAGCGCTCGATCCTGCGCGTTGGTGCGACCAAGCCGCGGCCGATCGACGTGCGCTTCGTGTGGGCCACGAACCGCGATCTGCGCGCCGAGGTTCAGGCTGGGCGCTTCCGCAACGATCTCTACTACCGCATCGCGGGGGTGGAGTTCAGCATCCCGCCGCTCCGCCGTCGGCCGCTCGAGATTGAGCCGCTCGCGCGCTTGTTCCTCCGCCGCTTCTGTGAGCGCTCGAGCTTACCCGTCCCCGAGCTGACCGACGATGCGCTGCGCGCGCTGCACGCTTATTCTTGGCCGGGCAACGTGCGCGAACTCAAGAACATCATGGAGCGCGCGCCGTTCATGTGTGAAAACGGCACGATCACCGCGGCGCAGATCCCGCAGCAGCCGCTCAATGAGCTAGACGTCGACGAGTTTCCGCCCGAAGATCAGGACCGCACGCAGGTGTTCGCGCCGCTGCGCATGCCGCGCTTCGACGACGAGCGCGCGCCGGGCGAACCGCCGAGCAGCGCGCCGCGGCTCAGTGACGCGAGCTTACCCGGGATCGATTCCGATGAAGAGCGCCAGCGCGTGCTGCGTGCGCTCGAGCAGTGTGGTGGAAACCAAACGCGCGCGGCCAAGGTGCTGGGCGTCTCGCGTCGGACCTTGATCAATCGCGTCGAACGACTGAACTTGCCGCGGCCGAAGAAGACCTAACGCCGAGGCCGTTCGGCTTTTCCCGAGCTCGGTTAGCGGTTGAGGCCGAGCCGAGCGCGCGCTTCGGCGTACTGTTCGCCGACGCAGAACGTCGCCAGATCGCGGGCCTCCGGGTTGCGCACGATCCACTTCACTCGCTCGGCGCCTTCCTTGGGCGGGCCGCCCGGTTGGCCCACGGCGAACGATACGCCGCGCAGCGATGCCACGAGCGAGCCAGCAGAGAGCAGCGCCGTGCGGTTACCCCATTGCTGGAGCGCGGTGCCTAGCAGGCTGGCGCGATTGCCGATCGCGCCGATCACTTCCAGGGCTAGCACCGGCACGTCGTCGTCGAGCTTGGCCGGCGTCACGCTCTGGATGCGCCGCTGCGCGTCGGCGAGCTTTTTGACTTCCACGCCTTGCGGGATCCAATTGGGCGCAAGAATACTGAGGTAGGCCGCGAGCACCGGCCACAGATCGATCGGCGACGTGCGCGACAACGCGGCCGCCTTGCCTTGCAGGATTTTGAGGGAGCGGATCATCAAGAAGTAGCGCGCGGCGTCGTCCTCGCTGTCCAGCAAGGTCTGCCCGAACACGAGCTGCGGCGTGCCGCCCGAGTTCACCGGCATGCACACCGCGCCGAGCGTGGGGGAGGCAAATACCTCGAGGCCGCGGATGCCGAACGAGGTCGCTACTTGTTGGACGTAGCTCATGAAGGCCGCGGAGGTGACTGGCAAAGGCTGCGCGCGCATCGATTTTAGGTCGACCGGATAGGCGGCGTCCAAGATGTCTCCGCTCTTCTGCAAGAGCGCGCGTAACGGCGGGCTCACGAGCTCCGGCGCGAGCAGCTCATCCAGCCGCGGATCGCCGGCGATCGGGCCCGCGGCGGGCACCGGAACTTCTTTGCCGTGCAGCGCGGCCAACGTGGCGCGCGCCACGAGCGCAGAATCGCCCGCGGATTTGAGCTCGGCCACCGTCGCCAGCACCTCGAAGAAGGCGGGCTCGAAGCGGCCCGTGGCGAGCGCGCGCCGGGCGTCGGTCGCGGCGCGATCGAGCAGCACTTGCAGTGCGCGCGTCTCGCCGTGGCGTTGCTGGAACTCGGCCACGGAGCGGAGCACGGTGCTGTCCTGCGGCCACTCTTTGCGCGCCTTGTCGAAGGTCGCCTCGGCGCGCTTGCGGTCGCCGCCGATTTGCTCTTCGACCAGCGCGAGGGCAAGCGTGCGATCGCGCTTCTCGTCGGGCGTTTTGGCGTGCGTGAGCAGCTCGGACTGCAGCGAGAGCGCGGTCGCCTTGTCGCCCAGTCGGCCATAAACTTGGACCAGCCGCGCAACCGTCTCCGGATCGTCTGGGTCGCGCTTGAGGACCTCTTTGTAGGCCAGCTCGGCGCGCTCGGGGTTGGGCAGGGTGGTGTCGTAGAGCTCGCCCAAGCGGCGATAGATTTGAGCTTGGCGCGGCAGCTCGATGGTGTGCCGGGCCAGGCGAATCAGCGCTTGCTCCCCAGCCGTCCAGTCGCCTTCGCCCAAGCACAGCTCGGCGAACGCTTCGAGCGCTTCGGCGTGATCGGGATTGGCGTCGAGCGCTGCGGCCAAGGCCGCCTTGGCTGCGTCTTTCTCGCCGACCTCGGCCAGCGCGCGACCACGCGTGACCTCGATCGCGATGCGCTCCTCGGGATCGGTCGTGCACTGCAAGCGCCGCTCGAGCAGCGCGGCCAAGCTTTGGCGCTCGTTGGCGGCGACGTACAAGGATTGCAGGCGCACGACCGCGTCTTCGTGGCCGATGTCGAGCGCCACCGCGCGCTCCAGCGCTGCCCGCCCGCGCTCGGCGCCGCCGGCCTTGTCCAGCCAGAGCACGGCTGCCTGGTGCCAAGCGCTCACTTGATGCGCCTGGACGTGGCTGGCCTCTGCCAGGATCTCCTGCGCCTCGGCCGCCGCAGTGTATTCGCCGATGCCCTCGAGGACTTCTGAGAGCGTGGTGAGCGCCAGCAGGTGATCCGGCACCTGCTCGAGCGCGGCCGTCAGCAGGCGCTTGGTTTCCAGCGGGCGTTCCAAGCGCGCTGCGGCCTCGGCCGCGCGCAGCGCCAGAGTGGCCTTGTCGAGTGGTCGATCGGCCAGCGCAAACAGCCGCTCGTCGACCGTGAGCGCGAGTTCGTTGTCTTCCGCGGCGCGCGCTTGGGCGCTCAATGTGCGCAGCGCCCAGAGCTCATCGGGCGCCCGCGAAACGGAGATCTCCGCCATTTCACGCGCCTCGCTCCAGGCGCCGCGCAGCACGCGCAAGCGCGCCGCCAGCCGCGCGTGCGCGTTGGATTCACGCACGTCGAGCGCGCGCGCCAGGCTGGCCGCGATCGGCTCCAAATCTTCCAGCCGATCGCCGCTGATGTATGCGTGCTCCAAGCGACGCAGGGCGGGCAGATACTCGGGCGATTGCTCGAGGATCGCCGTTTGCCACAGCAGCGCGCTCGAGCTGTCGCCGCGCCCGCGGTCGATCTGGCTCAGGTGCTCATACAGCTGGCGTTGCTCCAGCGGGGAGGTCGTGGCGCGAGCGCGCTCCAAGAGCGCGTCCGAAATGCGGGCCGCGGATGGACCCGACGCCGCGTAGCGTTCGGCCGTCACTCGCCACAGCTCGGTCCCGTCGCTTTCGACGGCTAGGAAGGCGTTCTGCGCCGCAGCTTCGAGATCGCCCGCGCGTCCGCGCTCGAGCGCGGCCTCTGCCAACAAGCGACCGCGGCTTCTGCCTTCGCTGGTGGCGGCCAGGGTTTCGCGCCAGGCAGCGCGTGCTTGCTCGTCGCTCGGCACCATGCGCTCGGCCAGCTCCCGGAGCGCGAGATCGGTCGGTCGGGCCCGCTGCGCTTCGTCGAGCAGTTGCTCGGCCAGCGGCAGATCGCTCTCGGCGACGAGCAGCGCTTCGCGAACCAAATCCAAGGCGGCTTCGATCGCGTCGTCGGCGGCTTCGCGGCGTGCGCGCAGCGCACTCAGCAGCAGCGCGCCGTCGCCAGCGCGGCGCGCGGCGACCTCGGCCAAGCGGTGGCTGAGTGAGATTTCTGGGGCGGCGCTCTTTGCTCGTTCGAGCAGCGCTCGATAGCGCTCTCCGTCGTCGTCCCCGTGGCGGAGCGCCGCCTCGAGCAGCGCCAGGGCGGCCCGCGGCGATTGACCGAGCTCGCTCGCCAACGCGACCAGTAGATCGCTCGCTTCACCGGGGGAGGCGTGGCTGAGCGCGCGCAGGGCCGCTTCATTGGTCGGGTCGAGCTCCAGCACGCGCCGGTACATCACGGTCGCCGAGCTGTGCTCGCCCGCCAATTCGTGCACGAAGGCCGCGGCCATGCGGTGATCGCGTTCTGCGTCGACGTCGTCCGCGGCGTACGGCCAGTCACCGAGCGCGATCGCGACCAAGCCTTTGGCTCGAGCGACCCTGGCGAACTCCAGCGTCAGTAGGCGCGCCAGAGGGCTCAGCGCGTGCGCGCTCTCGAAGGCGTCGGCGTCGGCGCGCAAGTAGGCGAGCCCGGTCGGATCGCTCGGCGGTGTGCCGAGAGTTTGGCCCAAGCGCTGCTCGGCGCGCGCGCCTTCGCTGCCGCTGCGTACGTCCAGCAGTGAATTCGAGGCTGCTGCGACGAACGCCGCGGCCAATGGCCGGAGCTCTGGCTCGCGTGCGACTTCCCGGACGGTGCTCTCGAGGCTCTCGGGCGGCAGTCCGTTCAGCGCTGCTAGCGCCAGACGATCCGGCGCGCTGAAGGTCTCTTCGCCTTGAGCGCCAAGGACGGCCCGCCGCACGCCTTCGGCGTCGCCGTGCTCCAAAGAGCGCGTGACCAAGCTGCGTCGCGCGAGCCGGCTGCCCTGCTGCGCGGCGAGTTCGCGCAAGCCGGTGATGGCCCGCGCACGCGTCTTCGGATCGGCTCCGAGCAGGCTCGCCGAGAGCCAGGCGCAAGCTTGGCCGAGCCCGTCCACCTGGGCCAAGCGCTCGAGCGCATCGGCCGCCTTTTCGCGTTCGCCCGCAGACAGCGCGCGGCGCGCGTCCTCGAACGCGCCGCGTGGTCCGCTGGGCAGGCTGGCGGCACCCGCGGCTGGAGGCGCGCCACGCAGGCGCAAGAGCTCGTCGCTGGCGCGCGAAAGCTCGCTCAGCGCGTCAGATTCGGGCCAGCGCACGCGCGCGGGCGCGTTGCTCTTGCCGAGCAGGTCGGCGAGCTTGGCGATGTGCGCGCGCGGATCGTCTTGGTGCGCGCGGACCGCCAAATCGAGCTTCTTTTTGGCCGAAGCATCGTCCTGCAGCGCCAGGCGATGCACTTCGGCGCTCAGGTAGGCTGCGTGCACGCGCGCGTCGACAGTGGCGGCGCTGCGGATTTCCATCTCCAGCGCCGGAGCGACTGCCTTGTAGTCGCCGTCAGCGGCCGCGAGCGCGCGCACTTGGCGAGCCGCCATGGCCTGCGCGCGCGGGATTGCGCTGGCCAGGACGGCCACTTCACGGGCGCGCGAAAGCTCCCCGACCAACGCCCAGATCTCACTGGCCACAATCAACGTGCGCGCCTTCGCTTGCGGCTCGCTCGTGGCGCGCGCTTCGTTCTCGAGCCACTCGGCGCGCGTGATCCAGGCCTCGCGTTGGGCGCCCAAATGATCCTGCGCGGGACGCTCGTCGGGCCAGATCGAGGGCGCGCTCGAGGGGATCAGCGACGGAGCGCTGGAAGCCGTGAGCGACGGACCACTCGAGGGAATGAGCGAGGGGCTGCTCGAGCGCTGCGCGGGGATCGGACTCGGTTGAAGGCTCGGGTTGAAGCTCGGGCGCACCGATGTGAACGGGGGTTCGCTGTCCGGCCGGAGCTCTTCGACGTCGCTGATTTGGCCGAGCTCGCTGGCGTCACTGAGCCTGACTTCCTCGAGCTCCTGGATGGCTTCCGCGCTGAGCGGTGGCTCGGGTGAATCCGCGAACGGATCGAAGCCCGCGTCGCCGCCTACGGCAGTCGGCAGATTTTGTGAGCGCGGGATCGACGGCATGGCCACCGGAGCCGACGGCTGAGGCGCCGAAATGGTGGGCATGCTGTTCTGATCGTGCAGCGTTTTCATGGTGCTGCGCGGATCGAGCGCAGCGGCCGGCGGATCCCGAAACGGATCGGCAAGCAGCTCTGGCTCGGACGGTTCGATCTCGTCCTGCGCTTCTTGATGCGTGAAGATCCGCGTGCGCTCTTCCTCGTACTCAGCTCGGGCGCCCAGCGGTGGCTCGAGCCGGTTCAGAGACTGACGCGCGGCAGGTGCAGCTTGCGGAGCTTGCGGGCTGACTGCCGGCGGGAAAGGCTGACGAGCCGCAGGTCCAGCGGGATTGACCGCCGGCGGCTTGCCTGTCGCATCCAAGCCGGGTCGCGGAATGACCGACGCGGACAATAGCGAGGCTGGCCGAGGCACCCCAGGTGCGCGCGGGGCCGGCTGGACATCGGGCAAACGCGGCATGGAAGGCGGCGGATTGGTCTCGGCCTCGGGCGCCGCAGGGATGCTCGACAGCAGCTCGTCGACATCCGCGCTGGCCAGATCTTCCAGGCCGCTCGTGCCGTCGTCGTCTTCGCGCGCCAGCATCGCGAACAGATCGTCTGTCCGGCCGACGACGGTTACGTCATCCTCCGAGAATTCACGCTTCAGCGGTTGGTGGAGCTTGATCGGGCTCGGCGCGGGCGCCGGGATCTCCTCGAACAGCAGCGAGTCCAAGAGCGCGTCCGATTCGAAATTGGGCTCTTGGTCAGTGCCCGCGCTGCCCGTGCGCCCCGGCTGCTTCGGTTCGTTCGGACCGCTCATTTTACGCCCATCCCGAGTTTTTCCCTGAGCTCGAGATAGCCCGGTGAGAGGACGAATGCGAGCAAGCGCCGTGCGCGCGCGGCCGCTTCGTCGGAAAGACCGAGGGCGCCGCGTTCACGTCCGCCCGCGGCTAGAACCCAAGACACGTCACCCGCAGCAATCGTCGCCATGCGATCGAGGCTCGAGACCGCAGCCCGCGCCCAAGCGATCGGGTCTTGCTCGGAGCGCTCGACCGCGCGAGCCAGATCGGGCAAAAGTTTTTTCACGCGTCGCGGAGCCTTGGCCAGCGAGCGTTGAAACTCGGGCAACATGGCATACGCTGGCGATGGCAGTGTGACTTCGCCGACGCGACACGCGGCCACGACCAAGGCGCCGATTTCAGCCGACTCACGGTGTCTGAGCACGGTCGTCCCGCGGCGCAAAGCAAACAACTCACGCGCCACCGCTTGGCGATGACGCGGAGAGAGTGGAGCGGTCACCGCCGAGCCGAGCACGATGGCTGGGATCTCGGAGGCGATCGCGACTACCGCGTCTGCGTCGCGGCCGCCCACGTACAGCTCGAACTCGCCGACACCGAGCGCGCCCGCCCAAGCGGCGATTTCGTTTCTCACCGGCAAGCCCAGCCGGGCGTCGACGCGCTCCTTCTTGGTCACGCCGTAGGCGGCCAAGCTCGGCCCGAGCTCTTCGCAAATCGTCGTCGCCAGCACCTGCATCAACTCCGCGATCGGCCCCTTGTCTTCGGGATCGGCGAGGTTCGGCAGCGCGCTCTCGTCGATGGCGATGCGAGGCACGTTGGCGACGCGCTGATCGATGCGTGAAAGCTCTTGTTCAACCGCGTCCGAGCTCACCCCCAGCGCGACCAACGCGCCGAGCGCCGCTTGGCGTAGCGGCGCCTTGCCCAGGTACGCGGCGATGCGCGCCGTACGCTCGACGCGCGCCGTGTCGAGCGGCGAGCGCGCGAGCACCTCGGTCAAGCGCGCTAAACCCCGTTCCAGCAAGGGGATCGAGGTTTGGCGTGAAAATGCGTCGCCCAGCACCAGATCGAGCGCTTCGCCGTCGTCGGGCACTTCGCGCAAGAGCTGCGCGGTGGCGAGCTCGGCGCCCGGGATGTCGTTCAGTCGATCGCGATGGATCACCATCGCGAGCCGAGCGGCTTCGGCGCGGCCCGCGGAGGTGTCGCGCTCGGTCATCAGCAGCTCGAGCGCTTCGGTGGCTTGAGCCCAAGCCTCGGCTCGCGCGGCCGCGCGCGCCAAGCGTTCGCGCACGGGCAGGGTGCCCAGGCCGGCTTGGTGAAGGTTGCTGAGCACGTCGAGCGCGGCGTACGCATCGTCGAGCTTGTTTTCGTACAAATCGACGGCGGCGATGCCGCTCATCAAGCGCTGCTGCGCCGGGGCGTCGGCCTGCGCTGCCAGTCGCGCCAGGTTCTCGGCTGCCTCGGCGAAGCGACCGAGCGTGATGTACACCTCGCCCGAAAGCGCCAGGGCGCCGACGTGCTCGGGCTCGAGCAAACGGACGTTTTCGAGCGCGCTGAGCGCGCCCTCGCGATCGCCTGCGGCGCGCAGCACGCGCGCGCGCTCCCAGAACAGCTTGGCGATTTCCGCCGGATCTTCCGCCACTTCCAGGCGCCTGGCGACCAGCTCGAGCAGGCGCGGACCGTCTTTGCGCTCGCGCACCATGCGAAACAAACGATCGAAGGCGCTGAAACGGCGTACGTCGCGCTCCACGGCGCGCGACAGCGCAAACTCGCCGCGCGCCTGGTCCTTGAACTCGTCCAGCAAGATCAACGCGGCGTTCTCCCAGAACTCGCTGCCCTCGCTGGCGTCGCTCACTGCATCGCCCAAGGCCGCGCAGGCCTCAGCCAGGGTGCTGCGATCTCCCACGGCTTCGGCCGCCGTGCGCAAGCCCTCCCAACCCAAGAGCTCCTCGGGGTGCGCCTCGACGACTTTTTGGAACGACTCGAGCGCGCCGCTGGCGTCGCCAAAGGCGAGCTGATTGTAGCCGGCCAAGGCCGTTGCCACGCCCACGCTCTCTTCGCCCAGGTTCAGCCCGATATCGAGCAGCGCGTGCGCGCGCCGTCGCGGGTCGGAACCCGGCGCGGCCAGCTCCAGGTTGGCGAGCTTGGTCGAAGGCAGCTCCGAACTCAGCGGCCTAGGCAGATCTTGGCCGGACAGCAACGCCACCAGCGCGGCCGATGCATCCATCGTGGCGCCCAGTGCGGGGGGCAAGCGCTGAGCGAGCGCCTGACGCGCTTCGATTTCGCTCTCGATGTCGCCGCTGTGCGTCACCGCGCCAAGCCACTCTAGGGCAGGGGCGAGAGTGGGATCGACCATCGCCCACTCGCGCGCGGCGTCCGCGAGCGTCTGCTCAGCGCCGTTCGGCGTGCGCGCGAGCTCGATGGCGTACGCTGCGGCGCGTGCCAGAGGCGCGCTGCCGGGCTGCTCGGCGAGCTGCTCGAGCGCGCCTTTGCGCTCTTCTTCTTCGCTGCCGTTCGGACTCCACAGCGCGCGAGCCAGCAAGGCGGCGCCGTGCAGCTCACTCTTGGGAAGCAGCAGCGCCGCGGACAGCGCGTCGCGCGCAGCGTCCGTGTCGCCGCCTCGGGCCACTTCGAGCGCGAAGCGGTCCAGCGCGGCCAGATCGGGCGCCGCCTCCGCGGTGGCTTCCAGGACTCGGCGCCTGGCGCTCAGATCGCTCGATTCCGCGGCCGTGAGTGCCCAGCCGAGCAGCGTGCTGCCAGCGCGCGTTTGGCCGCTGGCGGCGCCGAAACGCTCGAGCGCGGCCTTCCGCTCACCGGCCTGCCAAAACAACATGCCCGCCTCCAGATCGAAGGCGACGGAGAGCTCCGGATCGTCCAGCTCACCGGCGCTCGTCGTGAGCGCGTGGGCGACGGCGAGCTTCTCGCCCTGTGCGGTCTCGAGCGCACTGAACGCGCGGAGCACGACTAGGTCGGTCGGCTCCGAGGCGTGCAGGCGCGCGAGTTCTTCGCGCGCAGCTTGGTGGTCACCGCTGGAGACTGCTCGCAGCGCCAAGATCAGGCGCAGGGCACGCGCAGTTTCCGGATCACTCTCGGCGTTGGCGAGCGCCGTCAGCGCGCTGCTGGTCGATTCACTGGTCGCGTTCGCGCGTTCGGGTAGAAGATTGAGGGCGTAGGCGGTGAGCGCATTGCCGAGCCAGGCGCCCGCGGGCGCCGCGGACAGACCGGCCAAGGCCTGCGCGGTGCCGGTGCGTTCGCCACGGAGCGCTCGCGCGCGCGCCAGCTCGAACCATAGCCCGGCGTGTTCCGCTTCACTCGCGCCCTGGGCGATCAGGCGGCGTGTCGCTTCTTCGTACCAAGTGCTGTCTTCGGCGACCGCGGACAGCAACCGCGCCACGCGCGCCACGATCGCCGGCGACGCGCCGTACATGCCAGCTTGCGAGAGCGCGGCGCGCGCGCCTTGCGTGTCCCGACACTGCCTGGCCCAGACGTCCGCGCTCAGCAAATAGAAGCGTGCCTTGGCGGAATCACTCGGCAAGTGTTCGGCTGCCGCCTCCAACGCCGAAGCGAAGGCCTGCGGATCGTCGCCCATGCCGAGCAGATCCAGCTGCAAGGCGCGGGCGGCGATGTTCGCCGGATCTTCGCCGAGCGCTTGGCTGACCGAGGCCAGGGCGCCCGCGCCGTCGCCTTCCGTGGCGCGGGATTCGGCCACACGCAGCCACAAGGACGCGGCGTGCGCCCCGCTGGCTCCGCGCTCGAGTTCGGCGCTCGCGAGCCGCGCCGCGCCCGCGGTGTCGCCGAGCGCGTCTGCCAGATGGAAGCGCGCTCGAAGCAGCAGGGCGTCGCCCGGGGCGATCGCGAGCGCGCGATCCATGAACTCGACGGCTTGGCTGGTGACGCCACTTTCGCGAGCAAGCTCTGCCGCGCAAAGCCAAGCGTCCGCTGCGCCGGCGGAGCTCCGCAGATGGGCGGGCACGCCGAAGCGCTCGCCGTGCGAGGCATCGTGCAAGGTCTTCTCGATCGTTTGGGCGACGCGCTCCGCTGCGCGCACGCCGAGCACGTGCTCCTCGGTTTTCCGAGCGAGCTCCACGAGCGCGGTCAGGCAATCGAAGCTCGCCGGGCTGCCCAGCGAGATCGCCTCCTCCAGCGCGCGCTCCGCGGCCTCGTGCGCGCCCGCGGCGGCGCGCTGCTCCGCCAAGGACAGCAGCAAGAGCGCCTTCCAATGTTGGTTTTCGGTGAGCGACGCGCGCGCCAAGAGCGCGCGCTCACGCAGCTCGGAGTCGCCAAGCTTTCCGGCGACGAGCTCCAAAGCGAGCCACAGGCTGGCATCGCGCGGCGCGTCGTCGGTGGCTTGCTCCAGAAGCACGCGCGCGCCAGCGGTGTCGTCCTCGTGGTCGAGCAGGTAAAACGCGTGGTCGAGCAAGGCGCGAGCGCGCTCTTCGGGACGATCCGCAACATTGACCAAGCGCTCCAAGAGCCGACCGAGGTTCTTGTACGACTGGCGACGCTCGATGATGGCGATCAGCCGTTCCAGCGGCTCGCGAAACTCGGCCTCGGCATTCACGGCTCCGAGTTGATCGCGCACGCTCGCGGTTTCATCGCCGACGCGCTCTTCGAGTACGCCGATTTCATGCAACAAAATCGCGCGCGTCTTGCTGTCGCTCGCGGCCTCGTGCTCGGCTCGTAAGCTCGCGATAGCCGACGTAACGACCGTCAGGTCCTGCGCAGTGGAAGGGACCTGAGAACTATGCAACCGGCTAGTGATCGTCATGGAATCCGGCGAAATCGCCACGACTTTAGAAGACCTACCCAGAGCTGCCTAGCTTGCATTTGCTCCGGCCCCCTGACCGTCCGAGTTCTGCGCGGATCAGCCACGCAAAATCATCCGCATCGGATCGGCGCTCGGTGTGCCGTGGTGTGCGCGTACGTGCGCGCTCGAGACGGCCGGACTCAGTCGTTCCGGCGCACGATCCAGAAGCCACGCGGAGTATCGATCACCGCTGGGTAGACGGTGCGTTTGTCCAGCGTGAACAGAACATATTCGATCGGGGGCTCGAGCACGCCGCGCGGGATCCGGCCGGCGTCGGACGTCGAGCCGCGATCGCCCTTGCTCACGGCGGCCGCAAAGTCTTGCTTGGCGAGCTCCAAGGTGGCTTCGGCTTTTTGCCGCGATTGCTCTTTGGAGCGCGCGCTGCTGTCCGCAAACTGTGCGCCTTGGTAGGTGAACTGCACCACGCCGAAGCTGAGCTGCTGAGGCGCGGAGTTCGGCAGTTCCGGAACTTTGCCACCGTCAGGAAAAGTTTCGAAGCCCTCGGTGAACGGAGCGATCCCTGCGTCATCCGGGGCACCGGCGTCAGCGCGCGCGCTGGCAATGGCACTTGCGGCTGGCTTGGCCGAGGGCGCCGCGCTGGCCACCGGCTTTGCCTTCGCCGGGCCGGCTTTCGGGCTGTCGTGCGAAATCAAAATTACCCCGGTCAGGGCTGCCAAGAAGCCTAATCCCAAAAGAGCGGCGGTCGAGCGCTGCATGCTGAGCCGCGCCCTACCACGGATGGGCGCGTGCGGTGCAGAATCTGGAGCGGGCGTTGGGCCGGGACAACCGGCCGCAGTTGCTGCTAACACTTAACGGCTGGGTGGACGCCCCGAGCGGGCGCGTTCGCCGAGTTCGGACGTTCCACCCCTGTGCTTGGCGGCTGTGAGCTTTTCGTAACTTTCAGGCAAGGCTGATAAGAGTTCACCGGTATGTTCAAAGTCGAGTGCCCGGGCTGCAAGGCCCCGTATCAAGTCGACGAGCGCCGCATTCCCGGAAGCGGGCTGAAGATGCGTTGCCCGAAATGCGGCACCTCCTTCAAAGTCGATCCGCCGGCGGACGGCCAGCGCGCGGGGAGTTCGGCGGTCGGCGGCGCACTCGGTCTCGGTCCCGAGAGCGAATCGTTGCCACCCCCTGCGTTGGCAGCGCCCGCCCCGCGTTCAGCCGTCGATCTGCGCGGAACGATGCTCGGCGTCGCGCCGAGCGGCGTGCCCGCGCAAGCGCCGGCTCGGCCCGTGGTGCCCGCCCATCTCAAGGGCACGATGCTCGGTGTCGCGCCCGCCGCTGCCGGCGCAGCAGCGAATGCTCCGCCGCGCCCGGCGCAAAATCTCAAAGGCACGATGCTGGGCGTTGCTCCTCTCGCTCCCGCCGCTCCCGCCGCTCCCGCTGCGGCTGCACTTGGCAAGCCGCCGCCGATGCCGCCTCGGCGCACCGCAGAAGCGAAGCCTCTGGCCCCGCTCGATCCCGATTCTTTCTTCGACGATTCGGATTTGCCTGCAACGGTAGCCGCGCGGCCGCCCGTGCCAGCCGCGCGCGCGGCCGCGGTGAGCGACCTCGATTTGCCCGCGCCGATAGCGCCCGCGCGCGTGGGCGCGCCGCCTGCGCGCGTGGGCGCGCCGCCTGCGCCCGCGTCGTTCACCGATCTGCCGTCAGCGCCCGAACCCTTCGCCGATCTGCCAGCCAAGCCTGGGTCGTTCGCGGATTTGCCGTCGAAGTCCGAGCCCTTCAGCGATCTGCCATCGACCCCCGCGTCGTTTACCGATTTGCCCTCGGCGCCAGCGCCTTTCGCCGATCTGCCCTCCGCGTTCGATGATTTGCCGATGGCGGCATCGCCATCCCCGGCGCAGCCCTCCGCTCCACGGTCGCTCGATCTCGATTTGGATTTGCCCTCGCCCGGCGGAGCGCCGAGAGCACCAGCCGGGCGTGCGTCGTCGTCGGGTTTCGACCTGGACTTGCCGACGGTTGGCGCGCGCAGCATGTCCGGGGTCGGCTTACCATCGGTGAGTCCGCGCTCGGCGAGTCCTGCTACTGGCACTGCCGGTTTACCTTCGCCCGCGCGTTCCGTCGACGCGGGCGTGCTGCCCTCCGCGCGCGCGGGCTTCGGTGAAGTGGGCTTACCGTCCGTGTCTGCGGGCCTGCCCGAAGTGAGCCGCGGCGCTCAGGCGAGTCGCGGCTCGGTCGAACTGCCGTCACTCGGCGGGCGTGGCTCCGCGTCGAGCCCCGGCTTCGAACTGGACGACGGGCTCCCGCTCGTTGGCAACAGTCTGCCTACGTTGGGCGGCGTGGGTCTGCCTGAACGCAGTCACGTGGGCTTGCCGGCGCTCGGTGCAGGTCTGCCCGTGTTCCAGGCCTCGGGCTTGCCCAGTCCGTCGAGCAGCGGCTTGCCCGCGGCGGGTGTCCCCGGGCTGTCCTCGTCAATCCCGCCAGGGTACGACTCGCTGGATCTCGACATCGAGCGCGCTCCGAGCTTGCCACCCGACTTTGGCCTGGATCCCGTGCAGTCCCCGAGCGTGCGCGCTTCGCGCGCCGAATTCGGCGAGCTCGAGCTGCCCCTGGGCGGCGCGCCCAGCCTGCCGCCCGCGGCTCGTGGCTTCGGCGCAGAGGTCGAAGAGGCCGATCTATTCGGCGAGGTCGCCCCAAAGGCGATGGCCTTGCACGCGCCGCAACCAGGACGCGCCGCTGCCGCAGAAGCCATCGTGCGCCAATCGGGCGGAGGTACCGCCTACGGCGAGGTGAACCTCGGTGACGAGGACAGCGAAGCCGAAGTTCCGATCGAAGCAGGCCCGCACGCCGCGCGTCGCGACGAAGACATGGAGTTTGGCGCGATCCCCCAAGAGGATCAGCCGCGCAAGGCGGTCGGCGCTGCCGCGCCAACCCACGTCGCGATGCCGGTCGGCCGCGGCGCGCCGGAGATTCGCAAGCGCAAGCTCGATCTGCGCTTGTACGGCGGGCTGTTCGTGCTGTTCGTGGGTGGCGCTGCTCTGGCGCTGGTGCCCTCGGTCGGTCCGTTTGGCGCGTACCTGGTGATCGATCGCTTGAAGGCGGGCGAGCACGCGCAGCTGATCTCGAGCACGGTGACGAAGGCGCAGACCGCGATGGCCCGCGACACCTATCCTGAGGCGAAGCTTGCCCTCACGGCCGTCGAAGCGTCGCGCGCGTCGGCCAAACGCGTCCGACAACTGCCGGCTTACGCTGCGTTCACTGCGTTCGCGGAGGAGCTTCGCTTCGGCTCCGACCCGGCGATCCACGCTCGCGGCTCGGTGCTGCTCGACGAGCTCGCGGGCCATCCCGAGACCGCCTACGTGGCGCTCGCACGCTGCGCGCGCGCGGCCGCCGAAGGTCAGATCGCGCGCGCCAAGCAGCTCTTCGATGGCTTGCCAGCGCCCGCCGCGGGCGACCCGGATCAAGCCTTTTTACACGGTGAAATCGCGCTGCGCGCGGGCGAGGCCAAGGCCGCGGTCGAGGCTTGGCAGAAGGCCGTGCGGGCCCAAAAAAGTCCACGCAGCGCCTTCGGTTTGGCGCGCGCGAGCTACGCCGCGGCTGACTCCACTGCCGCCGCCGCCGCCGCGCGCGACGCGCTGGCACAGAATCCAGATCACGTCGGCGCGCGCATCCTGCTCGCGCGCATCAGCGCTGCCGCGCGCAGCGGCGAAGCGGAGGCGTTGCGCTTGCTCGGCTCGATCGCCAAGAACCCCGCGCTGGCCAGCCCAGATGAGCTGGTGAACACCCACACCTTGCTCGGCGACATTCACCTCGTGCGCTCGCGCATGTCGCAGGCCGAGGCCGCCTACAACGAGGCGCTCAAGATCAACCCCAAGGCGGCCCGCGCGCTGAACGGTTTGGGAGACGCCCTGTATCGCGCGGGCCGCTTCTCCGAGGCGCAGGCCCGCTTCGAAGCCAGCACCCAAGCCGATCCCGACGATCTGTCGGCCAAAATCGGCGTCGCCAAGGCCAAGTTGGCACTCGAACGCGTCGATGACGCGAGCGCCAATCTGAAGAAGCTGCGCGACACTTATCCAGCGTCTATCCCAGTTGCGTACTGGTACGGGCGCGCGCTCGAGGCTGCGGGCAACCGCGCTGGGGCGGAGGCCGCGTACCGCAGCGTGCTCAAGGCGTCGAGCAACGACCCGCAGATGGTCGACGTGTACATCGCGCTCGCCTTGCTGCAGAGCCAGCAGGGCCGGAACGACGAGGCGCAAAAGACGCTCGCCGATGCGCGCAGCAAGTTGCCGGACGTGCCCGGCATTCACAAGGCGCTGGGCGACGTCTTGCTGTCGCAAGGCCGCTATCCGCAAGCGACCGCAGAGTTCCGGCTAGCGCTGGAGCTCGACAGCGAAGATCTGGGAGCGCGCTTCCGATTGGGCGTGGCTCTGCGCCGTGACGGCAAATTCGAAGATGCCGCGAAATCATTCGATGACGTAGCGGCTGTCGACAAAGACTATCCCGGGCTCGCGCTCGAGCGCGGGCTGTTGTTCGAGGTCTCCGGTCGCACCGACGAAGCGCTCAAGGAGTACGAGGGAGCGCTGGCCAAGGCGCCCAAGGACCCAGACCTGATGCTGCGCGTCGGCTGCGGCAAAGTCTCTGCCGGGCGCGCCAAACAGGCCGAGGAGCTCTTGCGCAAGGTGCTCTCCGAGCGCCCGAATTCGGCTGAGACCAACCACTGCTTGGGCCGCGCGCTGTTGCTCGAAGGCACGCGCTTGGCCGAGGCGCTGCGCTTGCTCGAGCGCGCGGTGGAGCTCGACGCCAACCGCGCGGAGTACCAGCTGTACGCGGGCTGGGCTGCCAACGACGCGGGCAACGTGCCCAAAGCCGAGCGCGCGCTGGCCGAGGCCCTGCGCCTCGATCAAGGCTTGGCTGACGCCTATTGGCAGCGCGGCGTGTTGCGTCAACGCCAGGGCGCCGCGCGCGACGCGATCATCGATTTGACCAAGGCGCTCCAATTGCGCCCGAGCCGCTACGAAGCCCACGCCTCGCTCGCGGACGCCTACTACGATCTCGGCAAAGAGCCGCAGGCGCTGAGCGAATGGCTGCAAGCGATTCAGGCTCAACAAAACAACGCCACTTGGCGTTTCCGCTACGGCAAGCTGCTGGCCGCCAACCACCAAACCGAGGCGTCGCGCGAACAACTGAGCAAAGCTCTCGAGCTTGCCGCCAGCGAAGATCCGCCGCCGCGCTGGGCGTGGGAGGCGCACAGCCTGCTCGCGCGCGCGATTGGCCTCAAACCGGACTCCGTGAAGCACTGGGAAGAGTTCTTGCGCCTCGGCCCGCGTGACTCACCCTACCGCGTCGAAGCCAAGGCCTCCTTGCAGAAACTCGGGCACCCCTGGTCGGGAGACTGAAGGAGAAGGGGGAGGGGGGCGATCGCGATCCAGCAGCGCAGCTCGTGGAGCGCATCGCTCACACGGAGCACGAGAGCCATCAACGGCCGAGCGCGGGAACCAACCCAAACAAAAAGAGAAAGGCCGCCCAGGTGGTGACACCCGGACGGCCTTAGCCTCACCAGTTCAGCAGAACTTCAGCCCTTGGCGGCTGGAGCGGCCGGCGCGGGGGGCGTCGGGCCGACGACGAACTGGTACTCGAACGTGCCGTCACCCGGGTTTGCGTCCGGGGGATCGAGCTTCAGGCCCTCGAGCGATTTCACCACGCATTGCGTGAGGACTTCGGGGGCCTGGGTCTTGGCTGCATCGGCCGAGACGTTGCTCAGCGCGCCGGTTTCGGCTTCGACCGTGAAGTGCACCGTCACGGTGCCAGCCAGGTCGGACTTGCCTTTGAGCGCGTCGTCGTAGCAGGTCTTGATCTCCGCGCTCTTCGTCTCGAGCAGCGCCTGAGTGGCATCGCGGTACTCGTTCGGGCTGCGCGCGTGAAACGAGCAGCCAGCGGCGAGGGCCAGCAACATGAGCATACCGAAGGACTTCGTCATCAGGGTTTCTCCGAATCTAAAGGCTGGGGTTCTGGTCACTTGCCGGGGACCGCGGGAGTAGCGGGCTTGGGAGCGGCAGGCGCTTTGGGTGCGGGCGTCGCGGGAGCCTTCGGAGCAGCGTCTGCCTTGGGGGCCGGCGCCTTGAGCGGAGCGGGCTTGGGGCCCGGCGCCGTCTTCTTTTCCTCGGCCTTCTTCTTGTCGGCGTCGGTGGGGGCGGGCTCCTCATCCTTCTTCACTTCGGAGACCTTCTCCTCCAGGACCTTCTCTTTGCCGGTCTTGGGATCGATTTCGACCTTCTTGGAGGTCACGGCCTGCTCGATGATGTTGAACTCGACGCGGCGGTTCTTCTCTTTGCCCTCTTCCGTCGCGTTGTCGGCGATCGGCTTGTTCGAGCCGAAGCCCTTGGCGGTCAGGCGCTCTTTCTCGATGCCGTGGTCGACCAGGTACTTCATGACGGCCTTGGCGCGCGCGTCAGACAGCTTGAGGTTCAGGTTCTTGTCGCCTTCGGAGCTGGCATGGCCTTCGATCGCGATCTTCTTGGCGTTGGTCGCCTTCTTGATCACGCTGCCGATTTCGTCGAGCAAGCTGAAGGAGGCTTCCAAGATCGTGGCCTTGTTGACCTCGAACTGGATCTTCTCGTGGATCTCGATCTTGTTGTCGCGCAGCTCGACGCGTGGCGGCGGCTCTGGCGGCGGGGGAGGCGGCGGCGGCGGGGGAGGCGGCGGCGGGGGAGGCGGCGGCGTGCCCGTCACGGAGAGGGCCTGTGTGCCCTGGAACGCTACGGTACCTCCGCAGCCTGCAACTAAGACCGCTCCGGAGAGCAGAATGATCTGTGAGATGTACTTCTTGCTCATGCCAAACCTCATCGTCGACTCCCCTGGTAAGCACCAGTCGAAGGGGAAAGCCCTAGTGAGCGGTACTTTTCCCACCCTTGGATGGTGGCCGTCAAGCGCACCCGCCGGGGTGGGCTCGGCTGAACGGCCGGCGTGTCAGGACACGCGGTGCTTCGCGCGCGATTGGAGACTTACGTTTGCGGAGGTTCGGCTGGTGATCGCTGGGCCGCCCGCGCTTTGCCTGGGGAAAGCAGGCGCCTGTTTACCCCTTCGGGTATCACGAAGCGTGTCGGTCAGCTCTTTGTAGGGCCTCCATCTCATTCGCTGATCGTGATCTGATCGTGCCAAGGTCGGGTGAGCTCGACGTATTTCCGGGCATGCGGCTGTAGTGCTTGGCGCGCGCTGAGGCGCGAGGCGTGCGGCGCTCCGCGCGCACCGAAGTTTGTGGGCCGCGTCGTAGGACTCCGCGCAACGCTGCGCTGGGGCGCGAGGCGTGCGGCGCTCTCCGCGCGCACCGAAGTTTGTGGGCCGCGTCGTAGGACTCCGCGCAACGCTGCGCGGGCGCGCTGGGGCGCGAGGCGTGCGGCGCTCCGCGCGCACCGAAGTTTGTGGGCCGCGTCGTAGGACTCCGCGCAACGCTGCGCGGGCGCGCGGGAGGCAAACAAAAGAAGAACGCCCAGCGTCCGAAATTCGGAGGCTGGGCGTCGTTCAACCGCTCGTGCGGCGCAGACGTCAGCTGTCGATGAAGCTCTTCAGCTGCTTCGAGCGGCTCGGGTGACGCAGCTTGCGCAGGGCCTTGGCTTCGATCTGACGAATGCGTTCGCGCGTCACTTCGAAGTCTTGGCCGACTTCTTCCAGCGTGTGATCGCTCTTTTCGCCGATGCCGAAGCGCATGCGCAAGACCTTCTCTTCGCGCGGCGTGAGCGTCTTCAACACGCGCCTGGTCTGCTCGCTCAGGTTCATGTTGATCACGGCTTCGGCCGGGCTGACCACGCTCTTGTCTTCGATGAAGTCGCCCAAGTGGCTGTCCTCTTCCTCGCCGATCGGAGTCTCGAGGCTGATCGGCTCTTTGGCGATCTTCAGGACTTTACGCACCTTGTCGAGCGGCAGCTCCATCTTCTCCGCGATCTCTTCCGGCGTCGGCTCGCGGCCGAACTCCTGGACGAGGTAGCGTGAAGTGCGGATGAGCTTGTTGATCGTCTCGATCATGTGCACCGGGATGCGGATGGTGCGGGCCTGATCGGCGATGGCGCGGGTGATCGCTTGGCGGATCCACCAAGTGGCGTAGGTGCTGAACTTGTAGCCGCGCTTGTACTCGAATTTGTCCACGGCCTTCATCAAGCCGATGTTGCCTTCTTGGATCAGATCCAAGAACTGTAGGCCGCGATTGGTGTACTTTTTGGCGATCGAGACCACGAGCCGCAAGTTGGCTTCGACCAGCTCGGCCTTGGCCTTCTCGGCCTTGCGCTCGCCCATGCGGATCGACGTGTACGTCCGCAGCATCTCGTTGACGTCGATCTTGAGCTCTTCTTCGACCTTCTTCACGCCCTTCTGAGCGTTCTTGAGGGCCTCGTCCATGATCTCGAGCTCGCTCACGTCGACGCCGAGCTTCTTGGCCAGGTCGGCCTCCGCGGCGGGGTCGTCCTTCGCGTCGCGGATCATCCGCTTCAGATCGGCCTTGCTCGTGCCGGTGATCTTCTCGAGCTCGAACACCTTGCCCTGGGCGCGGTGCACGCGGTCGATCATCGCCTTCAACTTGGAGACGATCTTGTCGATCGTCTTCTTGTTCAGGCGCATCTCTTGGAGCGTCTTGACGAGCTCCTTCTTGCCCTCGGACAGCTCCTTGTCGATCGCCTTGCGCCGCACGTCGGCCGCGCCCTTGCGCTCCTCGAGCAGCTCTTGGTTCTTCTTGTCCGAGCGCTTGACCTTGTCGATCAGGCGGATGATGCGGCGGTCCGCCTCTTCCTCGTCGAACTCGTGCTCTTCGTCCTCGGCGTCGCGGACGATGTCCTTCACCCGGATCTTGTGGTTGCGCAGGCGCTCGCCGATGTCGATGATCTCGCGCACCGCGACCGGGCTGGAGAGGATGGCCGAGAGGATCTCGTTTTCGCCCTCTTCGATGCGCTTGGCGATCTCCACTTCACCCTCACGGGTGAGCAAGGCCACGCTGCCCATCTTCCGCAGGTACATGCGGACCGGGTCGTTCGACTTGTAGTACTCGTCGTCGCTGCCCGTGCGGGCCGGCGTGGCCGAGTGCGAAGCCGCGGCCGGCGCGGGCCCGTCGTCCTCGCTGTCGCCCCCTTTGGCCTTGGTCTTGGGCGGGGCGTCTTCTTCCGAGCCGCGGTGGGGCGCGATCTTGATGTTGCTGGCGTCGTCGACGACTTCGATCTCCTCGTCGTCGAGCGCGGACAGCACGTCGTCCATCTGGTCGGGACCCACGTCCTCGCCAGGCAACGCTTCGTGCACGTCGTCGTACGTGAGGAAGCCCTTGGTCTTGCCGAGCGTGATCAGCTGCTCTTTGGCTTTACCGTTGGCCTTCGCGGGCGGCGGAAACGACGAGCTGATTTCCTCGTCGTCGTCGTCGTCATCGTCGTCGTCATCGGAACCCTTGGCCTGCGCGGGTGCGGACCCATTCTTGGCCGCCTTACCAGCAGCGGGCTTTGGCTTCTGTTTAGCCGGTACCGGCTTCGATGGGGCCGCAACTGCAGCGCCCTTCTTGGAGGAAAGTTCCGACTTTTTGGATCCCACAAGAACCTCTCTCTATGCACGGCCGCGTTGTAGGTTGCGGCGCGCGTTCTCAAATTTCTCGAGGAGCAGATTGTTCTGCGCTTCGATGTTGCCTTGCCTGTCAGCTTGCGCGAGCTCTCCGAGTACGACGGAGGTCTTTTGCTTTTGCTCGAGCTTCTTCAACTTCGCGATGTTCCCTAACAGCTCGGTTCGAGCCGCCTCGAGCAATTCATGCCGAGGCGCTGCCAGGCGAGCGAGGGCGAATGGATGGATCGATGGCGCCAGCTTCGCAAGCACTTGTTCTGGCTCGATGCTGTTTCCGACCCGGCACTGACGCACCGCGGCAAGCGCCAAAGCCAGATCTCCCTCCAGCAGCGCCACCGCTTCGAACGCCTCATCCGAGTTCAGGAGCTCCGGAAAATCCAACATAATACCCAGGATCTCTCGGCCAATTTCGTTGCTTTGGTCGCGCGAGCGGGCGCGGCCCGGCGGGGCCGACTCGTTGGCCGGGGTGTCGTTGCTGGGTCCGATGCCGCGTTGGATCTCGCGCGCGTTAGCGTCCAAGAGCTGCTTGAAATTCTCTGCGTGGAGGACGCCCGCGACCTGATCGGCGAACATCTGCGCCATCAGCCGCACCGACGGGTTGTCCTCCTCCCGGATCAACTGCACCACCTCGCGCACGCGGCTGGCGCGCTCGTGCGCGTCGGCTTTGGCGAATTCTTTGTCGAGCGCGGCGCCGATCAAGTGCTCGAGCATGGGGCGGGCAGCCTTGAGCACGCGCTGCACGCCTTCCGCGCCTTTGGTGCGCACGAGCTCGTCCGGGTCCATCTTCTCCGGCAAGAGCCCGACCTTGGCGGTCAGCCCGGCCACGCGACACGGCTCGCGCGAAGCTTGCACCGCGCGCCGCCCCGCAGCGTCTCCGTCGAAGAGCAACGTGACGTCCTTCGAGAAGCGGCAGATCGCGCGCGCTTGCTCTTCGGTGAACGCGGTACCGAGCGGCGCCACCACGTTCTTGATGCCGCGCGCGTGCAGGCTCATCACGTCGAAGTTGCCTTCGACCACGACGCAGCTCTCGCCGGAGCGGAGCGCCTGGCGCGCTTGGTACAGACCAAACACCGTCTCGCGCTTTTTGTAGATCGGTGACTCGGGTGAGTTCACGTACTTGGCCGGGGGCTCGGCGCCGGGCTGCGCGGTCGACTCGAGGCCGAGCTCGGCGAGCTCACTCGGCTCGGGCTCGCTCAGCGAGCGGCCGCTGAAGGCAACCACGCGACCCTGCAAATCCAGCACTGCGAACATCAGGCGGTGCCGAAAGCGATCGTAGTAACCGACGCCGGTCTTGCGCGGCACGATCACGCCGATCTTCTCCGCGGCGCTGGCGCTGAGCCCGGCGGACGCCAAGTGCTTGGCCAAGCCGTCCCAGCCGTACGGCGCGTAGCCGATGCGGAAGGACTGGAGGGCATCGGCGACCGGCCCGGTCGGTGAATCCGCAGCCAGCCCGCGCCGATCGAGCTCCGCCAGGCCGTGACCGCCGAGCGGGTGCTCGCGCAGCATCAGCTCGAAGTAGTGGGCGGCCGCGTTGCCGACGTCATACAGCTCTTGCTGACGCCGGCGCAGCTCCGCTTGTTGCTTGCGCTCGGGCTCGGAGCTGGTCTCGACGATTTGAATGCCCGCGCGCTCGCACAGCTCACGCACCGCCTCGCTGAACTCCAGGCCCTCGATGCGCTGCACGAACTTGATCGCATCCCCGGACTCGTGGCAGCCGAAGCAATAGTAGAAGCCGCGCTCGGCGTTGACGTGGAAGCTGGGCGTCTTCTCTTTATGGAAGGGGCACACGCCGACGTGGCTGCGACCGCGCTTCTGCAGCCTGACGGTCTGCCCGATCAGCTCTACGATCCCAATCTCCCGCCGCACGCGGTCGAGGGTCTCCTGTCCGATCACTTGCCTCACATACTCCAAATTGCGGGGGATGAAAGGCGAAGCGCACCGAAACGTGACGTTTTGGTGCGAGATTCGCCGGCTATTTTCAGGGGCGTTGGCATTGACTGAACGCACGGTCAGTATACAATCAAACTGGCAATGCGCTCGTTACCGCTGAGAAACCCGCCGAATCCCTGGCGCAAAGAGCTGGTCAGCTACCTGGAGGAAGCGCCCAGCGTCGAACTCACGGTGTTTCAGGACCAAACCAGGCAAATCCTCTCGGACAATGACAGTCCGGACGTCGGTTTCAAGTACAGTATCAATCCTTACCGTGGCTGTTTGCACGGCTGCGCGTACTGCTACGCGCGCCCCACGCATGAGTACTTGGGTTTTGGCGCCGGGGCGGATTTCGAGCGCAAGATCGTGGTCAAGCTGAGGGCCGCCGCGCTGCTGCGGGAAGCCTTCGAGAAGCCCAGCTGGCAGGGTGAGCTCATCCTCTTCAGCGGCAATACCGATTGCTACCAACCGCTCGAGTCGAGCTACGGCCTGACCCGCGCCTGCCTCGCGGTCTGTGTGGAGTACGGCAATCCGCTGCACGTGATCACCAAGTCGGCGCTGGTCGAGCGCGACGCGGATCTGCTCGCCGAGCTCGCCGCGCGCGGCAGCGCCTCGGTCACGATCACGATTCCGTTTTGGGACGCTGCCGTCGCGCGCGCGATGGAGCCGCTCGTGCCCACGCCCAAGCGGCGGATCGAGACCGTGCGTCGCCTCGCAGCCCAAGGCATCCCGGTCTCGGTCAATATCGCTCCACTCATCCCCGGCCTCAGCGATCGCGACATCGTGCACATCTTGGAGGCCGCGCGCGACGCGGGCGCCGCCAGCGCCGCCATGATCCCGCTCCGGCTTCCCGGCAGCGTCGAACCCGTGTTCGTCGAACGCCTGCGCGAAGCCCTGCCCCTCAGCGCCGAAAAGGTGCTGGCCCGCGTGCGCGAAATGCGCGGCGGCAAACTCAATGACCCCCGCTTCGGCAATCGCATGCAAGGGGAAGGCCCCTACATCGAAGCCGTGCGCCTGCTGTTCGACCAAACCGCCCGCCGCCTCGGCCTAGCCAGCCGTGAAATGGGCATCAAAGAACAGCACCCCCGCCCAGAAACCACCTTCCGTCGGCCCACGGACAAAGGCGGCCAGCTGCGCTTGTTCTGAGTCTGGGAGCGGAAGAGGGGGAAGAGGGAGAGGGAGGGGGTTTGATGGTCACGCGCGGCGTCGGGTGACGTCACAGCCTTCGGCGTCGGGTGGCGACTGCGGGCAGGGGATCCGCGCGTGACGGCTGCGAGCAGGGGAGATCTACGGGGACATGGCAGGCTCATGCTAAGTGCGCTGCGTGGCTGAGCCAGCGCGACAGAGATTCAGCTTCGAAGCCACCGAAGGTTGGACTCTGCAGTCGAGCACTGTCGGAAGCGTCTCTCTTCAAGTCGGTCGGAGTAGCGCTATCGCTGTCCGAGCTTGACCGAAACCCGATTCGGCGACGTGGCTTGAGCATCCGCGGACACGCCCGCGAATGGCTAAGTCGATCGCCCTCGCGGCCGATGCATCGCGGCGGGCTTCGTTGCTCCTCAGTTACATACCCGCAGTATGCGCCTTCGTCGCGCCTCGCCAGCCGGGCGCCTCGCCCGCGATCATCGACCGACTTAGGGCCCGCGAATGGCTAAGTCGATCGCCCTCGCGGCCGATGCATTCCGGCTGGCTTCGTTGCGCCTTCGTCGCGCCTCGCCAGCCGGGCGCCTCGACCGCGATCATCGACCGACTTAGCCATTCGAGGGCCCTTAGCCATTCGCGGGCCCTTAGCCATTCGCGGGCCCTAAGTATTCTCCTTGGCCGACTTTTCCTTAGCCGATTTTTTCATCGCCGTTGGACGCGGCAGAGGTTCACGTGCCAGGGCGGCTTTCTTCGCTGCCTTGTCGCCCGTCACGCCCTTCAAGAGCGAATGCGCGACTCGTTTTACGTCACGTGAATGGGGCTCTCGCTTCGGCATGGCACGCAGAATGCCATCGCCAGCAACGGCAACCAAGCACCTCAGCAGCGGAGTTTGGAGCTGTCGAAGGGGCGGACAAAGCAAAGCCGGCTCGGTGTCGCCACCGGCCGGCTTTTTTTCGCCGCTCAGGGGCCGCGGGTTACTTGACGTCGATGCAGAACTTGTCGGTCTTGAGGTTGCTCACGCCGCTCCAGACTTCGAAGCCCGCGAACACGTTGGTTAGATAGAGGTTGTTGTTGATCACGGGCGTGGGTTGAGCGGTGGAGGTTCGGCTCTTGGCGTCCGTGATGAAGTCGTTGAGATCGAAGCTCCACTCGTTGATCGGAGTGCCGGAGACGTAGCTGATGATTGGCCGGCCTTCGAACTGCTGTGAAACGTAGGTGTTGAAGGATTTGCCGTTGATGGTGGCCTGACCGCCCGAGTGCCCTTCGCCTTCACCTTCCGCGAATACGCCGCTCGTCTTGTGGAACCACACCATGAGGAAGGAGCGAGTCGCCGGTCCGGCGTCGCCGGCTCCCGGCGCAAACCAAACATCGTAGGCGACGTTGAACTGGGTTCCAGTCCCCGACCAGCGCCAGGCCGTGGGGATGTCCGTCAAGGCCATCACCTGTTTGGCGAGATTACTGCCCGCGGTGGCCTGACCGTTGCCGCCGTTGGAGCCGATGAACAGCGACGGGTAGCCCATCGGCGCGCCGCTGGTTGGTGCGCTGCCAGTGAAGTTCGTGATCGTGAACGAGGGCCCGTTGTAGGTGACGTCGTATTGGCCGCCCGAGCCAAAGATGTTGTTTTGGACGTTGATGGTGGGCGTACCCGTGTTGGTCGCGACGCGCGCAAACTTGTTGCTGGCGCCCAAGGTCCCTGTCAGCGCGCTGCCGGCGGTTGCGGCGTTCAGATCGCAGCCCATGCCGGTCGAGCCGCTGGCGTCAGTCTCGGCGATCGAGTTGATGCAGAAATCGAAGTTGACGTCGGTGGCCGCGCTCGGAACCTGCACGATCGTTTGCGCGAGCGGCGTCACGCCGTCGTAGGCCACGCCGTCGCCGCCTGCCCAGCATTCGGTGTTGAACATGGTCCAGGGCACGAAGATCTTCTCCCCGCCGGTGCCGATCTCCGCGCACCAGCGGTGTGCCGCGTTCATTTCACCGTCTGCGGCTTGAATCTGCAAGCGCAGCTGCGCGGTCGCGTTGGCCTTGACGTTGACGGTGATGCCCGCCTTGCTCGGCGTGATCGTGGCCAGCGGAGCGTTTGCGACTTTGTCTTGGTTCAAGTTCCAGCCGACCATGGCGCCGTTGGATCCATCAGCCACACCCTTCACGGTGCCCTTGGCGCACACCGGCCAGGTCTCGACGCCCGCGAAGTTGGCTGGCGTGATCGTGCCGCCGGTGCCGAAGGTCGCGGTCCAGGCGAAGCCCTTCCACGTGCCGGACGTGAAGTAGCCGGTGATGACATCTCCCGAACCACCACCACCTGCGCCGGCAGCGGTGCCAGCACCTGCGGTTCCCGGTGTACCGCCGACGCCACCCGGCACGCCGCCCGTGCTGCCGACGATGCCCGCGGTCCCCGTGCCCGCGGTCCCCGTGCTCGGAGTGCCGCCGGTGCCCGCGGTGCTGGTGTTGCCTTTACCGCCACCGCCAGGGTTGGTCGCAGGCGGGTCGCCCGCAGAGCAAGCGGCCAGGGCCAGGGTGAGGATTGAACCAAAGAAAAAGATGATCGGGTATGGCCTGACGGGCACAGAACTCTCCTTGGTCGACGGGTTAAGGAAGTCGACGGTACGGGAAAGGCTAGCGTCGCACGGGGCAACGACTCGTCAAGTGGCCAAGCGTGCCTGTCGCCGAAGGCAACCTGCTTTACATCGCACGTTGATCTGCAAAAAATTCCGTTAGCGCGTGTTCCCGTCGTGCCGTTGCTTCGGCAGTTCGCCCGGTTCGAACAGCGGCCTTGCAGCGGGCGGCGGCGCACCGGGGGTGCCCGGGCCGATCCAGGCCAGCGTGTAGGCCGCGGGGACGACGAGCGCATGGCTGCCGCGCGTGAGCCAGAGGACGTCACCGTCTTGGATGGTGCGGCCATCCAGGGTGCCCGGAGCGCCGCCCGTGCGCACGAGATAGCGTCCCGCTCTGCGAACCTCGAAGCGGTTCGTGCCTGCTTCGAACACCTGCCCGAGGGTCCACAGGTCATCCGAGAAGCGCACGTAGTTGCCGAGGAAGGCCAGCCAGTCGGCGCGCTCGAGGAAGCTCCAACGGTAGACGGTGATCGCCACCGGCGGCCAGACTCGTTCGATGATCTGGCGCACGGTTTCGCGTTGGCCCGCGTGGTAGGCGGGCATGTACAGGGAGTGAACGATCCAGTCTTTGGCCACCGGCGGGCGAGAGACGACGAGTCCGCACAAATCCAGCACCGGATCGCTCGGGCTGGTCAAGGCTTCGGCGCTCGCGATCACGCGCAGCTGGGCGTCCCAACGTTTGCGATAGTACGGGTCCTGTTCGCAGTACCAAAAGCACAGCAATGACAGCGCGCCCGCACCGGCGACGACCGGCGCTGTGAGCGTCGCGCCGCGTGGCGCGCGACTGAGCAGCGCCAAACTTTGCGCCAAGCCGAACGCGGCCATCAGTAGCCATGCCGGCGTTAGCCAAGTGAGGTTGTACGGAAACGGCGTGGGGTTCACTAGGATCGACAGCGCCGAGAGCGCGAACGCGCCGAGCGGTACCCAGGCTTCGTCGAGCGCTCGGCGCGTCAGCACGCGCACGACCACGCTGAGCAGTCCGAGCAGCACGAAGCCGGCGTGCACGGGCGCGCGTTCCACGGCGAACGTGAGCAGTGGCAGCGCCGAGAGTCGATACGGCGGCGTGGATGAGAAGTTCGTGAACTGCTGCAGCTGCCGCCAATATTCGCCCAGCATTCCGGCTCCGCCGAGCACGCAAGCGATCAGCGCACTGCCCAAGAAAATGCCCGGTAAGAAGCGCACACCGGCCAGCGTCACGTGTTTCAACCAAGGCCTGTGTCCGCGCGCCGCGAGCAACGCACACAGCGCCAGGCCAGGCAGCCAAATGGTGAACGCCTTCGACGAGTTGGCCTGCGCGATCAAGACGCCGAAGCTGGTCGCGCTGGCGGCCCAAAGGCTGAGTCGGCCGAGCCTTGCGCGCTCCGCGGCCCAAGCCAAGAGCACGATCGCGAAGGCGACGAAGATGTCGTGGCGCACTTCGAAGCCGTGTCGCCACAGCGGGCCGAAACAGACCGCGCCCAAGAACACGCCCGCTCGACCGAGCGGGCTCGGCAACTTGCGCTGCACGTGCGCGATGCTCCAGCACAACGCCAACAAGAGCGCGAGCTCGAGCACGCGGAAGCCGACGAACAGGCGCTCACTCGAGCGGAGCCACCAGGCCAGTGGACGAAACAGCACGCTGCTCAACTCGACCGTGCCGTACTCCGCGTGACCGAAGGCGGCGCCCAGCTGAATCGCATACAGCCCGGACAGCTCGTCGATGTGCAGGTGGCGCCGGAACGAGAACCAAGCACAAACCAGGAACAGCGCGGCGCCCAGTCCGCGCAGGGCGAGCGGGGCAATCCGGGCGGCGCGGTCTCTGAGGTGGAGCATGGTTGCCCGGTGGACTCGCGGACATTGGAACCATAAACCGCTGTCAGTGGAAACGGGCCGCTGCCGGAGCATGGCCGGCCGGAGGCCGGATCCCGCGAGTTTTTCGACCCCGTGCGAGTGCGTTGGCAGGCTCCGCAGCTCGTGGTACACGCGCCCCGGGTTAGCGACCCAGTAACAGGCGCGCAGTAGCGCACCGAGACCCTCCGACAGGCAGGACTTAAGCGAACATGACGACGACAGCGAGCACGGCCGGCAACAAGGGCAAGATCACCCAGGTCATCGGACCGGTGGTGGACGTGGAGTTTCCGGCGGGCAAGTTGCCGCGCATCCTCAACGCGCTGACGCTGACCAACCCCTCGATCGACGGCGAGAAGGACAACCTCGTGCTCGAGGTCGCGCAGCACCTCGGTGAAGGCGTCGTGCGCGCCATCGCCATGGACGCGACGGAAGGCCTCGTGCGCGGCGCGGAAGTGACCGACACGGGCGAAGGCATCCAAATGCCGGTCGGCAAAGAAGTGCTTGGCCGCATCCTCAACGTCATCGGCAAGCCGGTGGATGGTGGGGGTCCGGTGAACGCCAAGCAGACGCGCAGCATTCACCGCGAACCGCCGCCCTTCGTCGATCAGAGCACGAACGTCGAAATCTTCGAGACCGGCATCAAGGTCATCGATTTGCTCGCTCCCTATCGTAAGGGCGGCAAAATCGGTCTGTTCGGCGGCGCTGGCGTCGGCAAGACCGTGCTGATCATGGAGCTCATCAACAACGTCGCCAAGGCGCACGGCGGCGTGAGCTGCTTCGCCGGCGTCGGTGAGCGCACCCGTGAAGGCAACGATCTGTACTTGGAAATGAGCGAGTCGAAGCTGGAGAGCGGCGAGACCGTGCTCAGCAAGACCGCGCTCGTCTACGGCCAGATGAACGAGCCGCCGGGCGCCCGTGCCCGCGTCGCGCTGTCCGCCTTGACCGCCGCCGAGTACTTCCGCGACGAGGAAGGCCAGGACGTGCTCTTGTTCGTCGACAACATCTTCCGCTTCACGCAGGCCGGCAGCGAGGTGTCCGCGCTCCTCGGCCGCATGCCGAGCGCCGTCGGTTACCAGCCCACCTTGTCGACCGAAATGGGCTCGCTGCAAGAGCGCATCACGTCCACGAAGAAGGGCTCGATCACCAGCGTGCAGGCGATTTACGTGCCGGCCGACGATCTCACCGATCCTGCGCCGGCAACCGCGTTCGCGCATTTGGACGCCACGACCGTGCTCTCGCGCGCCATCTCCGAGCTCGGCATTTACCCCGCGGTCGATCCGCTCGACTCGACCAGCACCATGCTCTCGCCGCAGATCGTCGGTGATATCCACTACGGCATCGCCCGCCAAGTGCAGAAGACGCTGCAGCGCTACAAGGATTTGCAGGACATCATCGCCATCTTGGGTATGGATGAGCTCAGCGAAGACGACAAACTGGTCGTGGCGCGCGCCCGCAAGATCCAGCGCTTCCTCTCGCAGCCGTTCTTCGTCGCCGCGCAGTTCACCGGCTTGACCGGCAAATTCGTGACGCTCAAAGAGACCATCGCAGGCTTCCAGGAAATCCTGTCCGGCTCGCTCGATGAGCTGCCGGAGCAGGCGTTCTACATGGTCGGCAACGTGGAAGAGGCCAAGGCCAAGGCGCAGCAGCTGAAGCAGGCGGCTGCGTGATGGCGGACACGATCCATCTAGAGATCGTGACGCCGGACGGTCCGAAGCTCACGGCCGACGTGACTGAGTTCACGGCGCCCAGCGTGGCTGGCGAAATCGGCGTGCTGCCGGGGCACGTGCCGCTGTTGACGGCGCTGGCCACCGGCATCGTCACCTACCAACTCGGCGGTGAGAAGCACGCCGTGGCCGTCGGCTACGGCTTCGCCGAAATTGCGGCGGACAAGGCGACGCTGATCACCGCGCGCTTCATCAAGAAAGAGGACATCGATCCGGTCCTCGTTCGCCTCGAGTTGAAGGAAGCCGACGAAGCGCTCGACAAGTTCGACGGGGATCTGCAAGGTCCCGAGTACGGCGAGCTGCTGGCGCGCGAGCTTTGGGCGGCCGCCGAGCTCGAGCTGTACGGCGATCCGCCGCCGCCCCGGATGAAGACCCTGAACGAGCTGTCGTTCACCCGACGCGAAAACTACTCGTCGCTCGCCACCGGCACTGATGGAGAGACCGAAGCGGTGGCCAGCGAGGATAAGCCGGCCCATTGAGTCAGTGGAGCCCGAAGGCCCAGCTGCAAAGCCGCGGGCTCCGTCCCAAAAAGCACTTCGGCCAGAATTTCCTCGCTGACGAGCAGCTCGCTCAGAAGATCGCCGATCTCGTGCCGCAGGGCGCAAGCGTGGTCGAGCTCGGCGCGGGCCTCGGCGCGCTGACTCGGCCGCTCTTGACCCGCGCTGGACGGCTCGTGGCCGTCGAGCGCGATCGCGATCTGGTGCCGGCGCTGGCCGAGCTGTTCGCGGCCGAAATCGAGAGCGGGCAGCTGCGCGTCGAAGAGGCGGACGCCAAGGCGATCAGCGTCAGCGAGCTGCTGAAAGACGCGCCGCGTCCGTTCGTGCTCGCCGGCAACCTGCCGTACCAGATTTCCGGTCCGCTCTTGGAGGCCGCGGTGCACATGGCCGGTGAAGTCGAGCGCGTGATCTTCTTGCTCCAGCTGGAGGTCGTCGATCGCTTGATCGCCAAGGCCAACTCCGAGCACTACGGCGCGCTGTCGGTGTTCGTGCAGGCGGCCTTCGAGGTCGAGCGCGCGCTGGTGATTCGCCGCGGCGCGTTCTATCCGCAGCCGGAGGTGGACTCGGCGGTCGTGCTGTTGAAGCCGCGCGCTTCGCGCATCGCAGAGACGACCGCCTTCCGCGCGCTGGTGCGCGGCGCGTTTCAGAAGCGACGCAAGAAGCTGCGCAACGCCTGGGAGAACGTGTGCGGCGCCGATCGCGAGACCTTGGCGGCCGCCGCGGAGCGCGCCGCGATCGACTTGGACGCGCGCGGCGAGACCTTGGCCGTCTCCGACTTCGCGCGCATGGCGGCGGAGTTCGAGCGTTGAGGGCCCTCGGCTGGGCGCTGGCTGTGTGCCTGCTCGGCTGTCAGAACAAGCCGGAGCAGGATCCGCTGGTCGAGCGCGCGGCCTTCGGTGTGTTCTTCGGCGGTCAGATCCAGGACCGCAAAGAGCTGCCGTTCGAGCTCGATCCGGCCAAGCAGAGCGCGGGGTTTCGCATCGATTTTCGCGCGCCGCTGACGCGCTCGGTGCCCGTCGCTTGGGAGATCGCGCGGCCGCTCAGCGAAAAGGCCAGCAAGGGCGACGCCGGCCCGGATCGAGTGACCGAGGTCGGGCAGGTCGCGGCGCGCGTCGGAGAGCGGCGGCTCGACATCCCCGTACTATTTCGGCAGGGGCAGATCGTCGGCAGCTGGCACGTGCGGGTGAAGGTCGACGAGCGCGCGGTCATCGACCGCGACGTGCTGGTGTTCGACCCGCGCGAGCTCCGCTCGCGCGAGATCGATGCGGGACGCTGAGCGCGAGCGAAGCACCTTGATGCCCAGCCGCCCGAGGGCGACGAGGCCGCGCTCGTGCGAGGCCCTGGCTTGCGTCGTGAGCGCGGTGAGCACGGCTTCGGACGTGCCTGGGGCCGCCCCGTGCAAGTCCAAATCGAAACGCATCGGCATCCAGAAAAGTTCGTGGCGACGCCTGGCTTGGTGGGCGAGCGCGCGCTCCAGCGTGCCGCGGTTGGTCGGGTCGGGCGTCGGCGACCAGACATAAATCAGGCTCGGCCGCGGCTTGGCTCGGCTGATCTCGGTCAGCATGCGGATCAGCTCGAGATCGGTGCGCTGGCGATCGGGCTCCAGGCGGGCCGGGCAGCTGAGGCCAAAGGCCAGCAAATAACGGCGCAGGCTGCGCTCGCGGCGCGAGCCCGAGAGCACCTCATAGGCGTCGAAGGGCGCGCGCGCGCGCAGGCGATCGGCGCGCCGCGCGATGCGATCGAGCTCGCTCGAGCGCACGTGCAAGGCGGCGTTGGGATCGAGCGGCCGCATGTGTTCGAGCACGCGGGCCGCGACGTCGGCTTCGTCCAGCCCGCTGCGATCGGCGTCGACGAAGGTCGCGGCCTGGCTCAGCACTTGTAAGATGCGCGTGGTGTGCGTCGTGCCGCGATCGGGCTTGAGCAGGTGCAGCGTGCGCGCGCCGACCACGCACAGCCCGATGCGATCGCCGCGCGCCGCGTGCCGGGTGGCATAGCCCGACACTTCGTCGATCGCGCGATCGAGCGGCGTATACCCGGGGTTGCCCGCGCCGAGTTCGATCGAGGCGTCGAGCACGAACCACACCACGTCCCGCTCTTCACGCTCGTATTCACGCACCATCAGCCGGCCGCGCTTGGCGCTCGCCTTCCACGCCACGCGGCGGAGCGCGTCTCCGGCGCGGTGTTCGCGCAGCTCTCGCAGCTGCTCGCCGTCGCCGGCGACAGGGCCGGGGCGGCCGCGATCGGCGCTGCGGTGGCTGCGCCCGCCGCGCGCTTGGTGCGCGAACGCCTGATAGGCGCGCGGCATCACCTCTACCCCGAACGGGTTGGCGAAGGTGAGCGGCACCTCGTACAGGCCGGGGTTGCCTTGCACCTCGAGCGACAAGCCATGGATACCGAAGCGGCCGACGCGGCGGCCCGTGACGCGCAGCACGACGCGCAGCCGTCCGCCCGCGGGCACCTCGCCCTGCGCGGGCACGATCTCGATCGCGAGCTCGGGCGCGAACACCGCGCGCAGGCCGACGAAGCGGGCGGCGCGGGAGTCTCGATTGCGCACCTCGGCTTCGATCTCCAGCAGCTCGCCGCGCGCGGTGCGGGCGCTGCGCGCCTCGCCGCGCCAGAGCATCTCGAAGCCCGCGTTGCGAATGCGGTTCACGCTGAACTCGGTCACCGCGCGCGCCAGCGAAAGGCCCACGAGCAAAGACCCGGCCCAAGCGACGACGGGGCCGCTCTGCATCAGAAGCCCAGCAGCGACCGCGACCAGGGCTGCCCCTGCTAGATCGATGCTGGTGCGAGTCGGGTGGACCTGCACGGAACGGACAGACTATCCTAGCTTTAGGTAGACTTGAACCGCTGGCTGGGCCTTTCTTTTGCGTGCTGCTTCGGGGCGTTATTGAGCTCGAGCGCGCCCGCGGCCGGCGCCGAGCCGGCGCGTCGCCCGGAACAAGAGGGGTACTCCGCGCTGGAACGCAGCGTCATCGAGCAAAGCCTGACCGAGCGCGGGCTCGGCTTGGAGGGCGCGCCCGAGGGCAAGCTGATCGAGGACGTACAAATCGTCAGCCTCGAGGTGTTCGACGAGCGCGATCCGGTGCCGGACTTCGTGAACGTATTTCACGCCACCACGCGCGAGCGGGTGATTCGGCGGGAGCTCTTGTTCCGCGAAGGTGAGCCGTACCGCTCAGCGTTCGCGCACGAGACCGCGCGCAACCTGCGCAACATTCAGCAGCTGTCGATCGTGCTGGTCGTGCCCGTGAAGGGCAGCCGGCCCGACCGCGTGCGCGTGCTGGTGATCACCAAAGACGTCTGGAGCCTGCGCCTCAACTGGGCGCTGCAAATCATCAACTCGAGCATCACCTCCTTGGTGCTCAACCCGAGCGAAGAGAACCTGTTTGGCTCGCACGCGGTCGTCGGCGCGCTGTTCATCATGGATCCAGCCGCGTATTCGCTAGGGGCGTCGCTCGCTCACCGGCGGCTGTTCGGTTCACACGAGCAGATCTCGCTGTCGGGCAGCTTCATCAACAATCGCCACAGCGGCGCGGCCGAAGGCTCGTTCGGTGAGTTTCGTTACGGCCAGCCGCTGTACTCGCTCGATACCAAGTGGTCGTGGGCCACCTCGATCTTGTGGCGCACGGACATCGCGCGGCGCTTCAACGGTGCCGTCGTGGATACGACCCGGGCGGGGATCCCGGTCGAATACAACCGCGATCGACTGTACGGCGGCTACGAGCTCGTGCGCTCCTTCGGGCGACGCTTCAAGTACGACGTCTCGGTCGGGGTCGAGGCGGACCGCGGCGTCTATCACGCCCCGGATTTGTCCCACTATCCGCAAGCAGCCGTCGAGCTGTTCGTGGCCAGAGAGCTACCGATCTCCGATCAGCGGGTCGGCCCGTTCGTGCAACTGCACGCGCACCGCACGGACTTCCGCTCGCTCTTGGAGGTCGAGACCCTGGGTTTGCAGGAGGATTACCGGCGCGGTCACGACCTATTGCTGCGCATGTATGCTGGCAGCAGCGCGCTCGGTTCGACCCGCGATCTGATCGGCTCGCAAGCCTCGCTCTCTTACACGCTGCCCGTGGCCGACGGCTTCGTTCGGCCCGTGCTCAGCTCGACCATCGAGTATGCCTCACGGAGCCGCGACGACGCGCTCCTGCAAGCCGCGCTGCGCTTCGTGTCGCCGCGTTTGGGCTTCGGTCGTCTGATCGTCGACGGCGTGTTCTTCGACCGCTACCACAACTATTCCAACCGCCGCTACGCGCTCGGCGGGGACAATCGCCTGCGCGGCTACGTGAAGCCAATCACCGGGGCCAACTTGCTCGTGGTGAACACGGAGCTGCGCAGCACCTCGCTCGACATCCTGTCGGCTCAAGTCGGCGCGGCCGCCTTCTATGACGTGGGCGACGCCTCTGACCAGGTCGAGCACTTCCGACTCAGGCACAGCGTCGGCGTGGGCTTACGTGTGCTGTTCCCGCAGTTCGATCGGATCGTGATGCGCGCCGACTGGGGTTTTCCACTGAGCCCCGGATATCCGACCTTCCCCGGCGCGTTCGTGCTGTCTTTTGGCCAGGCTTTCAGCGTGCCAGGCGTGCCGGTGCCGAGCGTCCTGACCGAGAAGCTCTAGATCATGCTATAGTTTAGGGTTTTCATGGCTGACCTCTCGCGCGTCCCGCACGAACTTCGGCGTTACGTCGTCGAGCAGGACTACGCGCAGTACAACGAGGTCGACCAGGCGGTGTGGCGCTTCGTCTTGCTCCAGACCCATCAGCGGCTGCAGCACACCGCGCACCCGGCGTATCGAGATGGCCTGGCGCAAACCGGCATCTCGGTCGAGCGCATCCCGCGCATCTCGGAGATGAGCGAATGCCTTCAGCGCTTTGGTTGGAGCGCGGTGTGCGTGGACGGCTTCATTCCGCCGCGCGCGTTCCAAGAGTTTCAAGCGGCCAGCATCTTGCCGATCGCCGCGGACATCCGCTCGATCGATCACCTGACGTACACGCCCGCGCCGGACATCATCCACGAAGCGGCTGGGCACGCGCCGATTTTACCGGACGTGCGCTACGCGGCCTACCTGCGAGCGATCGGCGAGGTGGGCAAGAAGGCCTTCTCGTCGCCGGAAGATGCGCGGGTGTACGCCGCCATTTTCGAGCTGTCCGAGGTCAAAGAGACGCGCGGTGCTGCGCCCGAGCTCTTGCAGCGCGCGGAAGCGCGGCTCGAAGCGGCGCTGGCGCAAATCAGCGTGGCCAGCGAGGCCAGCCGCGTCTCGCGTCTGTATTGGTGGACGGCCGAGTACGGGCTGGTCGGAACACCGAGCGACTATCGCTTGTACGGCGCAGGCCTGTTGTCGTCGCTGTGGGAGAGCCACGCCTGCCACGACGCGGCGGTTCAAAAGCTGCCGCTCAGCGCCGCGTGCGTCGAGCAAGGTTACGACATCACGCGCACGCAGCCGCAGTTGTTCGTCGCGCGCGACTTCGAGCAACTATTTTCGGTCTTGAGCGACGTGGACGCCGCGCTCGCCCATCGTCGGGGCGGGGACGCGGCGCTTCGGGCGGCGCTCCACAGTGAGGACTTGGCGACCTTGCATTTCCGCGAGCAGCGGTTCGTCACCGGCACGCTTCGCGCCGTTTCTGGTGGCGCCGCGAGCGGTCTTTTGACGTTCCAGGGGCGAGTCGGTGTGGGTGAGCGGGGCGAGCTCGCGCAAGTCTTCGAAGCGAGCGTTGGCGGCTATCACTTGCCGGTAGGTCCACTCGCGGACGGCGCCGAGCTAGGTGAGCTCGGCCCCCTGGGTCAGCGCGTGCGTTTGCGCTTCGCCTCCGGCGCGCGGCTCGAAGGCGAGCTCGCGAGCATCGCTCGAGATGGCCGGGGGCGGCTGCTGAGCGCGCGCCTCTTGGACTATCGGCTCGAATCCGAGCGCGCCCGCGTGTGCGAGCAGGGCGGAGAGTACTTGCTGTTCGTCGCCCCCGAGCTACTCACCGCTCACGCGGGCGCGCACGATCCCGCGTTCCACCCCGCGACCGAACCTTCGACGGGCAGCGTGCCGAAGCCGAGGCTGCTCGCCGCGCGCGAGCGCGCGCTGCTCTCGCTGTACGAGCGCGCGATCGAAGCCTTCAAGAGCCACGCCGGCAGCGGCGCGCTGCCCGCGTTCCAAGCCATTCACGCTGAGCTCACGGCGCGCTTTCCGGACGAGTGGCTGCTGCGTTGGAATCTGCTCGAGTGTTTGTGCAAATGGGGCGAGAGCGCTGATAGCCGTTCATTCGGCAGTGAGCTCGAGCGAGAGCTGCTCAGCCTGGAGCTCAAGTTTGCGCGCCGGGAACCCATCGCGTCGGGGCTCCGCTACCTGGCGTCGCTTGCCGCCTGAAGGGTGCTCCGAGCAGGGTGCTCCGAGCAGGGGTGCTCCGAGCAGGGTGCTCCGAGCAGGGTGCTCCGAGCGCCCACATTGGCGCCAGCCGTGCTCGGTCCTCCCGGCCATTGGTAACTGAGGTAAATCGCTGGCGTTTATTTGTCCAAGCGAATCTGACTGGACGGTCAGGTGGGTTCTGTCTTAATAGCATGTGTGTTCGTCTGACTGGACGGTCAGCGCGGTTTACCGCACCTGGCTTGTCTAAGCGTTCGTTTGGCGAGGCAATCATGGATGTACTTACCGATGTTTTGGACACCGTTCGCGTCGTTGCCGCCTGCTACGGCCGCATGGAGGCGACCGCGCCTTGGGGGATTCGGATCCGCGCCGGTGAAGACGCGAAGTTTCATGTCGTGCTCGAGGGCCGTGCACGGCTGCTCGTCGACGGCACGGATGATCCGATCGAGCTTCGCGCCGGAGACATCGTCGCCTTGCCTCACGGCCACGCGCATTCGTTGATCGACGACCCCAACGCGACCGCGCAACCGCTCGAAGAGTTGTTGGTCTGCCGCGCTCGCGGCGACGGCAATGTGTTCCGGGTCGGCGGCGGCGGAGAATCGGCGACCATCGTCAGTGGCCGCTTCCGCTTCGAAGATCGCAAAAACAATCCGCTGTTGTCGGTTCTGCCGCCCGTCATCACGCTCAAGGGCGAGATGGGCAAATCAGTGCGCTGGCTCGAGCCCACGCTCAAGTTCATCGCTTGCGAAGCGGCCTCGGGACGCCCCGGCTCCCAAACCGTGATCGCGCGTTTGGCGGACGTGCTCTTCATTCAAATCGTGCGTGGCCACTTGGCGAGCTTGCCCGCCAACGGCAGCGGCTGGCTCGGCGCGCTGGCGGACGCGCAAATCGGCGCGGCGCTCGGGCACATTCACCAGAACCCGGAGCAAGACTGGACCGTGCAGTCTTTGGCCTCGAAGGTGGCCATGTCGCGCTCGGCCTTTGCCTCGCGTTTCATGCGCTTGGTGGGCGAACCGCCGCTCTCGTACGTGACGCGCTGGCGCATGCAAAAGGCTGCCGGCATGCTGCGCGAAGGCAAGCAAACCCTGGCCGAAGTCGCGGCCCAAGTCGGCTACGACTCAGAAGCCGCCTTCAGCAAAGCCTTCAAACGCGCGGTCGGCTCGGCGCCGGGCGCGTACCGGCGCGGGCTGCGCAACGGCGGCCTGGAAGTGGTGGCAGCTTAGGTCTCTCCCCGTGGTGGACGTGCGCGTGCCCATGTAGCCCTCGCCTCCATATTTCTCTACCAGCACGCGGGCACGCCGCACCAGCACGCAGGCACGCCGCACCAGCACGCAGGCACGCCGCACCAGCACACGGGCACGCCGCACCAGCACGCGGGCACGCCGCACCAGCACGCGGGCACGCCGCACCCCCAGCACGCGGGCACGCCGCACCCCCAGCACGCGGGCACGCCGCACCAGCACGCGGGCACGCCGCGGGCGCGCGCCCTCGTGGCACCGAAACATACTATGTAAACAGGGTACTATTTCATCGGTGAAAGGTGCCTCTCGAGTGCGCTATGCTCCCCGGTGGCCCCGCGCGATGGAGCGAAGCGGGTGTGTCGCGCAACGCGCGCCGTTCGAGGCTATTACCAGTCACGCCTGTGACGAATCGCGAGACGTGAATGCTCGGCGTCTAGGGGCGGGAACTTAGCGTGCCCGCGAGGTGCGATGCGGGATCGCGATCGCCCCCTCTTCAAGAATGAAGAACGGCACGGGCGGCACGAGCACTGGCGGCACGAGCACTGGCAGCAGGAGCACGAGCACGAGCACGAGCACGGGCGGCAGGAGCACGAGCAGCAGGAGCACGAGCAGCAGGAGCACGAGCACGGGCACGAACGTTTTACCGGGCGAGAGCCCTCACACGGGCCGCACTGCGCGGCGGTAGCTCACCTTTGACAGCGCTTCTTCGACCAGGGCGCCCCTGGCTCGCGAGTCGCCCTCGAGTTCGGGCGTGAGGATCAGGCGGTGCGCGAGCACCGGGGCGGCGACCACGCGCACGTCGTCTGGGGTCACGAACGGGCGACCGCTGAGCACCGCGTGCGATTTGGCGGCCCGGAGCAGCCCGAGCGACGCGCGCGGGGAGGCGCCGAGCACGACGCGCGGGTGGTTGCGCGTGTAGTTGGCGAGCGCCACCGCGTACTCGAACAAGTCGTCTTCGACGTGCACGCGCGCGGCGATGGATTGCAGCTGAAGCACGTCGGCGCCGGACAGTACGACGAACGGCTCGGGCGCGATGATGCCGTGCGAGCGCAGCATCTGCACTTCATCGCGTTCGCTCGGGTAGCCCATGGGCACGCGCACCAAGAAGCGGTCGATTTGAGCCTCGGGCAGGGGATACGTGCCCTCGAGATCGACCGGGTTCTGCGTGGCGAGCACGAAGAACGGATCGGGGAGCTCGAAGCGATCGCCCTCGATCGTCACTTGTCGCTCTTGCATGGCCTCGAGCAGCGCGGACTGAGTCTTGGCGGGCGCGCGGTTGATCTCGTCGGCCAAGAGCACGTTGGCGAAGATCGGCCCCGCGCGCAGGGAGAACGTGCCGTCCTTGGGATTGAGCACGTAGGTGCCGGTGATGTCGGCGGGCAATAGATCGGGGGTGAACTGCACGCGCCGAATCGACGAGCCGAGCGTGATGGCGAAGGCTTTGACCAGGGTGGTCTTGGCGATGCCGGGCACGCCCTCCAAGAGCACGTGTCCGCGCGCCAGCAACGCCACGATCATCAGATCGACCGCGTTCGTGTCGCCGATGTACACGCGGCTCACTTGTCGCCTGACTTCGGCGAGCCGCTCACGGGCGGCCTCGATCTCACTGACGTTCAACGCTTGCATGCTTAGATTGCGCTACGCTCCCCGATTTCGTCGAGAATCTCCATCACCTTTCGCGCGAGGCTCGCTAGCCGATCCTTGGCGAATTTCAGCCGTTTGCGCGCCAAGATCGGGGCTTGCCCCTCGGCCAAGGCGCGAAACAGCTCGGCGATTTCCCGCACGCGCGCGGCGTCGTACAGCCTTTTTTTGCCCAGTTCTGCGACGATTTGTTCGGGCGACGCGAGTCGCGACAAGCCCAGCCGGTGCGCCAGCGCTTCACTCAGCGCGGAGCGAAGCTCGAGCAGCACGAGGGCGGGATCCGTGGTCGGCGCGGACAAGACGGCCGCGCGGCCGGCGAGCCCGCCTTGCGCGACCAAAAGCGGCGCCAGCGCGTAACGCGGCACCGAGCGACGGTAGCGGCGCGAGCTGAAGTGGACCGCCCAAGCCAGCGCGCCCGAGCCGGCCAACACGGCGAGCGCCAGCGAGAGCGTGCCGGGCAGGCCATTTTTCTCCAGCTCGGTCGCGAACTCTCGCACCGTCTCGGACAGGTTGGCGAGCTCCGAAAGCGCGCCGCGCGAGCCGCCGAAGTGGCCCTTCTGACTGAAGTCGTTGGCTAGGATGTACAGCTTGCCGCCGCGGCTGATGCCCGCGTCGTTCTCCACCAAGTACTTGAGCAGGCCGCTGGCGAACGCGCGATTGCCCGGATAGCGCAGCATCTCGTTGATCACCACCGACGGGTCGCCCATCGCAAACAAGCGCCCGCTCTTGGCGATGATGCCCGTCACCGCCAGCGTCGCGTCCGGTTCGCCCACGGCGGCGATCTTCAATACCTGAGTCAGGTTCGGATGCACGAGCGCAGTCGGGTGATTGGTCACCACGCGATCGACCCCGGCCACGACCGGGTGTCGATTCTGTTCTTGGCCCGCGACTTGTTCGACCGCGGGCACCGCGATCGCCAAGTTTGGATTGTCGCGCAACGACTGGGCCGGGTTGCGCGGCGCCTCCACGCGATGGATCTGGAAGCGCGCCAGGAAGCGCGCCGCTTCGCCGCGATCGTCGAGCACGGCCATGCGCCCGCCTGCGCGCAGGAACGCCGACAGCTCCGTGTAGTCCAGCTCGCGCTCCGGATGCAGCACCAGCAAGCCGTCGTCTTTGCCGAGGCGTTCGAAGTCGGCCGAGGCCAACACCTCGACCTTGGCCTTGCCCAGCTCCTGCTGGGCCAGGGCGTACAGCTCGCTGGTTCCCTCCCAGCCGGTGTCAGCCACTTCGAAGCCCTTGGCCCAGGCAGGAGCGGCTGCCAAAACGGACAGAAAAATCAGTGCAGCGGCAGCCGAAATTGGCAACCATCGCCGCAGAATTTTCGATCCGCCCAGCGGCCGATTTGGCGCCGCAGGCGCTAACGAAGTCGCCATCTGGCCGTACCCTTAGCCTGAAAGCCATGAAAGCCGTGCTGCACGGGGCGCGCCGTCCGGGCGTTTTTCAGGCTTCCAACTGACAGCTACCACACCCTCCTCCGAGGACCGACCGAAAACCTCAACCTTCCCATGAACTTGGATCCAAGCGCGAGGCTTGACCCAGGTCTAGGCGTGGCTACAGTTCAAGAGTATTCCCGGCGCAAGCCCTGACAGAAAGCGAGGACTCGAGCGATGCTTCCTCCGTTCATTATCGATCAGATCCGGCGGCGGGAAGAAGACGTGCAGCGTCGGCAAGAACTCGATCGTCCCCGGCTCGAGTTACCGATGGACGTATACCATCCAGCACCGGCGCCGGAACCCAAGCCCAGTGAAGACGACATCGAACGTGGTGTGATCATCCTCGATCTCGGTTGACGCTTTTTCTTCTCTGCTGCTGACGTTTTTCTTCCCCGCTTACTTAGGACCAGAGCGCAAACGCGCCCACGGGTGTATTCGGCCCACTAGCACCGAGCGCAGTCGACGCGCAGGGTGAGCACTGTCCTGGACGCTCTGCGCCAGCAGTGGACGCAGTGATTGCGACTTGTGGCCCTCGCCACTAGGCTCCGCCCGCGCATGCGACCCCTGTCACTCCTCGCAGCCCTCCCGGCGCTGCTCTTGAACTCTTGTTATCCTCCCGGCGACGGCAAACCTCCTCCGCTGGAGGAGCTGTATTTTCCGACGGGGCTCGCGCTCGATGGTCTGTCGCAGAGCGACGAGGGGGACGGTTCGCCCAAGTATCTGTACATCGGCAACAGCGATTTCGACCTTCAGTACCGCGCGGCTTCGGTGATCTCGTACGACCTGGATTTGCTGCGCCAGCTCGTGCCGCGCAATTGCTCGAAGACGGCCGACTGTTTGGGCAACGACATTTGTGACGCGCCGGGGGTGGAAGGGATCCCCACGGACGACCCGGCGCGAGTCCCCAGCTACTTCTGTGTCAATCCCAGCACCACCGCGCCCTGCGGCGCCTTCGGCGAGCGCGATGAAGCAGATCTCGTGCTCACCCCCGGGCGTTGTAAAGCGATTGAGCCGCTCGCGCCGCAAGACGGATCGCCGAGCGTGTTGGTCGACGCGGTGGGGATCGGCGCGTTCGCCACGGACGTGCTGTGGCGCGCGAACCCGAATCTCGGCGTGGAGTATCCTTCGCGCCTGTTCCTGCCGGTGCGCGGCGATTCGACGCTGCACTGGATCGATCTGAAGGACGGCAAGTTCTCTTGCGGGCAAAACGGCGGCGATGACAGCGGCTGCGACGAGCTGCACCGCTCTGGCGGTTCTACCTCGGACAATCTCGACCAGCTCCGGCTACCTCCCGAGCCGTACGCGGTCGACGCGACCGCCGATGGTGCGTTCGTCGCGCTCACCAATCAATCTTCGGGCAGCGTGTCACTATTTGCCAATGATTGGCGGAGCAACGCCGGGCCGAAGCTAGTCAGCATCTTGAGCCGCTTGCCCCTGGCGCCGGTGGCCATCGCCGCGCTGCCCGAACCCGTGTTCGCCAACGGGGCGCGCCCGGCGCCGGGCTTTCTGGTCGCGTACCGAACCGCGGCGCAGGTGGATCTGCTGCGCGTGCGCTCGGACGCGGCGGATACGGGCTCGGCGCTGGTGGACTACACGAACTACACGCTGACCCGAGCCGGCTCGGTGCCGATCACGGCCAACTCGCTGGGCTTCGATTCGCGTGGGATCACCATCGACGACGCCGAGCGGCAGAAAGACTACGCGGCCTGCCAAGCGTCAGCCCCTGACTGCGAGACGGCCGCGGATCCGAACCAGTGCCTGGCGGATCTCAACCGCTGCCTGCGTGCGGTGCACCAACCCGCCGTGTACGTGGCGAGTCGCGCGCCCGCCTCCCTGCTGGTGGGCGCGATGACCACCGATATCGGTTACCCCGCCGGCACGAGTGAGCTGCCGTCCTTCACCGATTCGGTCTCGCTGACCTTCGGCCCTTCGCGCGTCATCCTGGGCGACGTCAAGGTGCCGGGCACCGCGCAGAGTCTCCAGCAAGACAGCGCAGGCCCCTACGAGCTCGAGCGTCGCGTGTTCGCGGTCTGCTTCGATTCTCGGCGCATCTTCGTGTATGACCCGAAAAGGCGCCAAATCGAGGCGATCGTGAGCACCGGACGCGGTCCGTACGCGCTGGCCGTCGACGGCGTGCGCGGGCTCGCGTACCTGGGTCACTTCACCGACTCGTATCTGGGCGTCGTCAGCTTGGATCAGCGCTTTCCCCAAACCTACGCGACGATCGTCGCGAGTATCGGTGCTCCTAAGCCCCCTCGGTCCTCCAAGTGAAGATATTTTCTCGGCTTCTGCCTTCCTCCTTCGATCCGCTGAAACTAGCGGTGCTCGTTTTGTGCGCTTGGGCGGCGCTGCTCGGGTCTTGTTCGCAGAGGCCCATCACCGTTCGTCTGCACGCGATGCAAACCAGCGGTCGGGTAAGCTTCGTGTGTCGCGGCGACGACAACGCTCCCTCCGGTCACAAGCTCGACGAATGTCCGGACTACGAGCTGGGGACGCGTCGCTTGCTGGCGTTGGTGACGCAGACCGCGACCAACGAAGTTGCGGTGGTGGATCTGTACGCACAAGAGATCGTCGACATCGATCAGACGTCGCCGGGCTACTCTTTCTTGCGCGTGGGCGCGCAGCCGGGCGCGATCGTGACCACGCCGGGCGGCGCGGCGACCTTCGTGGGCGTGAGCGGGCTGACGAAGAACGGCATTTTCGCGCTTCCGACTAGCTGCGTGATGCCGCCGCAAGCAGGCGAAGCCGCGCGTGATTTGACGAGCTGGGCGGCCTGCCACCTGAGCTCGGCTCCGGGCGACATCAGCGTGGTCGTGGATCCGGTGCTGGACGGCGACGCGCCGCGCGCGACCTGCCCGGGCGTCACGCTGACGCCAGCCGAGCCCAAGACCAACGACGCCTGCCCGGCAGATCTGACCAAGGAGTCTGGTCCCGCCGGTCGGCGCAAGCTATTGGTTGCCCTGCCCGACGAGCACAAGCTGGTGCTGCTGGATGCGCAGCACCTGCTCGACCAAGCGCCGGGTTCGTTCAACGAGTGCGAGCCCGAAGCGACGTTCGCGCTCGACGCGCAGGCGCCGAGCGGTCCGCTCACGCCGATCTTGCCCCCCGATCTGACGCCCCAGACCGACGCGGACACGAGCGTGTGCCTCACGCCGTCGTACCCGGCTGCCGATATGAGCGCGTTGCCGACGCCCGGCACGCTCGCGGCTGCGGGCGACCGCGTGTTCGTCTCGGATCGCACGAGGCCCGTGATTCACGTGCTGGACGTGTCCGATCCGTGCAGCGACAAGGAGCTGCCGCCGCTCTTGCCGTACTCCTATTCCAATCCGAACCGCGTCGTCACAAGCTCGCGTCTGGCCGTGAGTCCGCTGTCACCGAGCGGCCGGCAGTTCGTGTACGCGGTGGACCAGGACGATCAGCCCGCCGCCAGCATCATGGTCTTCGATTTGGCCAGGATCGCGAGCGACCCGCAGAACCCCGATCTGCGCACCCCGCTCGTGTTTCCCGGCGCGCCGCGACAGCGGCCCGATTCGCCGAATCCGGCGCCCGATCGCTTGCGCTTCAACGCGCCCGTACGGGACGTCAGCTTCGTGATGCGCGATTTCCCGAAGCCCGACCCTGCGACGGGCGCGGGCGAATTTGGCGTCATGTGCGACCCGGATCCGAACTCCAGCGGGCCAGGCACGGCGTATCGCCCGAACAGTGACTTCACCGACGGCGCGCGGCCCGTGAATCTGCGCGGTCTGTTCGGCTTCGCGATGTTGACCAACGGCCAGGTGGGCGTCATCGACGTGGAAGATTTCGACGCGCCTTGTCGCCGTCCCGTGACCGCGAACATGGGTGATTTCGAGGATTTGCATGGTTGCCACAACGACCCGATCTCGACGCCCTATACGCTGAACGGGGTGCGCACGGTCAGCGGTGAATCGAGCTGCAACATCGTCGAGCCGCATCGCCCGCGCTCCGCTTCTCTGTCGATCTCGAGCTCTTCGAACGGCTTGCGCGCGCCGACCTTGCGCACGTTCCCGCAGTTCTCGATTGTCAATTCGCTGGTGGTCAGCGTGGACAAGCAGCCGCACATGCTGGCGACTGATTTCGCCAATCCGGACCCGGCGCAGTCCGGCACGCTGCCAGCCGAGGTGAACGTCGGCGCGCAGCTGTTCGTTCATTGCACGCGCGAGCAGCTGGCCGCGAGGCAGCCGCCGTGCGACGGCAGCGCAGGGGTCTTGGAGATCGATCCGACCCAGCCGGCCGTGCAAAATTCGCTCACGTTGCCCTTGATCGAGCCTCGCTCCTACGCGCTCGACGAATCGCCGACGCTGAGCTTCGAAGGTCGCGTCTTCCCGGATCGGACCAGCGGTTTCTTGCAGATCGAGTCGGGTGCCAGCGAGGCCAGCGTTCGCGATCCGGACGCCAATTTTTGCGGCGCGGGCGTGGAAGACGGCGAGACCATCCGGCCGCGCGGTGAAGCGCTGGGCATCCCCGCCCAAAACCTAGACGCATGGGCCGTGGCGCACGCTGACTACGTGCAAATCAGCGGCGACTATCCGGCCGCCGACGATCGCTATTGGGTCATCGGGCGCGGCTCGGAGTGCGCGGCGTTGATCAACCCGAGCAAGCCGACCGCGTCCGATCGCGACGCCTGCGTCAGCAAGTTCGGCGCCTTCGATAACCCGGCTGGGCTCTCGAAGGCGCGCGACTTGTCGATCCTGCGCGCCTATGCCGGGCAATTGGATATCACCCCTCGTTTCTGCCAAGGCGGCGACTGCGCGACCACCTTGGCTCAGATGGCGTGCTGTTTCCCCGCGGGCACCGCCTACACCGTGCGCGCTTCGCACCAATGGTTGCTCGGCGGCACTGGCGGCTTGCACGACATCGCGGTCGGCCCGAGCGGCCGCTGCGAGCACACGGCGAGCTGTGACCGACGCAAACAGTATTTCAACTCGCGGGCGTTCGAGGTTTGCGACTCGACGCGAACGTTCGACGCGAACGTCGACACCGACGGCGAATGCGCCGTGACCAATCCCAACGTGGGCTGCGTTGCCAACGAGCTCCCGGTCCTGCCGGGCAGCGCGGCGAGCGAATGCATCTTCGAGGGCCTCACTTCGCGCTTCGTCGTCTATCGCGGCGCGCAGCCGAGCGCGCTCGGTATGACCTTCTCCTGGCAGACGACCGGCGGCTTCGTGCCGCAGACCATGTCGCTGCTCCCACAGTCTAGCGCGGTGAGCCCGCAGTCGCTGGGCTACCTACCCGAGCTCGGTTATCTAGCCGTGGTCGACGCCTCCACCTTGGGGCTTTTGCTCTTCGATCTGAATTCGCTCGGCGTGGTGCTGCCGTCGCCGTACTACTGAGCCATGTCCGCGCGCCTCACGCCGGTGATGCAGCAGCATGCGGAGGCCAAGCGCGCCCACCCGGATGCGATCGTCTTTTTCCGTTTGGGCGATTTCTACGAGATGTTCGGCGACGACGCGGTGGTCGCCGCGCCCCTGCTCGAACTCACGCTCACCAGTAGAAATAAGGGTAAAGCGGACGAAATTCCGCTAGCCGGCATCCCGCATCACGCCGCCGCGGGCTACATCGCGCGGCTGCTTTCGCTCGGGCACAAAGTCGCCATTTGCGAGCAGATGGCCGACCCAGCCAAGTGCAAGGGGATCGTGCCGCGGCAAGTGGTGCGAGTGATCACGCCCGGGCTGGTCACCGAGCGCGAGCACCTCGAATCTTCCGCCAACAATTTCTTGGCCGCGCTGGAGGTGACCCCGAGCGCGGTGGGCGTTTCGCTGTTCGACTTCTCCACGGGTGAGCTGCTCTCGGCCGAGCTGCCCGACGTGCCCTCGGCGCTCGCCGAGTTGAGCCGGGCGCGGCCGCGCGAGATCTTGGTCGGCTTCGAGTCGGAGGCCGCGCGCCCCGGAGTATTCGAGGCGGTCAACGCGCTCGGCCGCGCGGCGCTCCGGGAGGACGCGGCGCTGGCAGAGGGCGAGGCCACGGACGCCCTCGGTGAGCTGGCGGCTGACGCCGCGTTGCTGCCCGGATCTGCGCGGCGCGCGGTCGCTCGCGCGTTGCGCTTTGCTCGGGCGTGCAACCCGGGCGTCGAGCTGCCGGCGCGGCGTATTGCTCGCTGGGAGCCGGCCACGCTGCTGGCGATCGACCGCGTGGCGCAAAGCCACTTGGAATTGGTCGAGTCGGTGTCCGGCCGGCGCGAGGCCACCTTGCTCGGTGTGCTCGACGCCACCAGCACGCCGATGGGCGCGCGTCTCTTGCGGCGACGACTCTTGGCGCCGTTGACCGACGTCGAGCGCATTCGGCGCCGGCTAGATCTGGTCGAGTCGCTGGTCGTGCACGCGCGCTTGCGCGAGGAGCTGACGCGCGAGCTCGGCCAGGTGGGAGACATCGAGCGTCTCGCCGTGCGTAGCTCGCTGCGCGCGGCAACCCCGCGCGATTTGGGCGCGCTCCGCGACGGGCTGTTGGCCGCCCGCGCCACGGCCAACGTCTTGGAGAGCGTCGCCGATCCTGGCCTGCGCGAAACCTGGGGTTTGACGGCGCACGGGCTCGATACCGTGCCCGAGCTGGCCGAGCTGCTCGAGCGCGCGTTGGTCGCGCGTCCGCCGGTTCAGGCCAAGGACGGCGAGATCTTCAAGCCGGAGTTCGACGCCGAGTTGGCGGAGCTCAGCGAGCTGCGCAAGAGCGGCACCGAGCGCATGGTCGAGCTCGAGGCGCGGCTCAAGCAAGAGACCGGCATCGCCACGCTCAAGGTGCGCTTCACCCGTGTTTTCGGCTGGTACATCGAGGTGAGCCGCGGCCAGAGCGGGCGTGTGCCCGAGCACTACCGGCGTAAGCAAACGGTGGCGACCGGCGAGCGCTACTCCACTCCCGAACTCGACGAGCTCGCCGACCGCATTGCCCACGCGGAGGAGCTGCACCGAGAGCGCGAACTCTCGCTCTTGACCGAGCTCGGCGCGCAAGCCGCGAGCGAGAGTGAGCGCGTGAAGGCGCTCGCGCGCGAGATCGCGCGCTGGGACGTCGCGGCCAGCATGGCGCACACCGCGCACCGCTACGACTACACGCGGCCGACCGTGGACGCCTCGGATCAAATCGTGATCCGCGATGGCCGGCACCCCGTGGTCGAGCGCTTGGCCGCGCAGGGGCGCTTCGTGCCCAATGACGTGGATCTCGATTTGGAGCGCGAGCGGCTGTGGCTGATCACGGGGCCCAACATGGCAGGCAAGAGCACGCTGCTCCGGCAAGTGGCCTTGTCGGTGATTTTGGCGCAAATGGGCAGCTTCGTGCCCGCGCGCTCGGCGCGCATCGGCATCGTCGATCGCGTCCTGTCGCGCGTGGGGGCGAGCGACAACTTGGCCGGCGGCGAGAGCACGTTCATGGTCGAGATGCGCGAGACGGCCGAGATCTTGCGCAGCGCGACGCGCCGCTCGCTGGTCATCTTGGACGAGATCGGTCGCGGCACGAGCACCTTCGATGGGCTATCGATCGCCTGGGCGGTGGCCGAGTACTTGGACGAGGCGATCTGTTGTCGTGCGCTATTTGCGACCCACTATCACGAGCTGACGGCGCTGGGCGAGGGCAGCCGTCACGCTGCAAACTACAGCGTGACCGCGCGCGAGCAGAACGGCGACGTCGTGTTCTTGCATCGCTTGGTGGCCGGCGCCGCGAGTCGTAGCTATGGCATCGCGGTGGCCAAGCTGGCAGGTCTACCGGAGACGGTCTTGGCTCGGGCTCGCGCGCTGCTCTCGACCTTGGAGAGCGGCAGCGTGGCGCCGGACGGGCCCAAGGCGCGCGGAAAATCTCGGGTAAAGACCGACCAATTGCCGCTGTTTGGCGCGCGCTCGGCAGAGAGCCGCGGCGAGGGCGAGGTGCTCGAGACGCTGCGCGCGCTGGATCTCGATCGCGTGACGGGCCTCGAAGCGTTACAATTTCTGGCGCGGCTCAAGCAAAAGCTGTGAGCGCCCGCGGTCGGCAAGCAAGATGTTCGTGCTCGTCATGGGGATCACCGGCTCTGGCAAATCCACGAGCGGAAAGCTGCTCGCCGCGCGGCTCGGGCTGGCTTTTCACGACGCGGACGAGTACCACCCGCCGGAAAATCGCGCGAAGATGGCGGCGGATATTCCGCTCAGCGACGCCGATCGCTGGCCTTGGTTGGCGCGCTTGGCGACGCTCGCCGCCGGCTGGGATAGCCAGGGGGGCGCGGTCCTGGCCTGTTCGGCGCTCAAGCAAGCGTATCGCGACGTACTGTTTTCGCGCGTCGCCCAGCCGCGCGTCGTGTATCTCGAGCTGTCCCGCGCCGAAGCGGAGCGGCGGCTCGAAGCGCGCCGCGGTCAGCACGCGATTGTGCGTGATTTCGCGCGCCTGCTAGACGGCCAATTCCGAGATCTCGAGCCGCCCAGCGAGGCGCTGTGCGTGTCCGCAGAACTGGCTCCGACGGAGATTGTCGAACGCGCCGCGGCTTACGTCACGAGCGCATGAGTCAGCGTCGTCGCGGCGGCCGTGGCTCCGGTGGCGTGGCCGTTCGGCCGTCCTCGGGCCACGGGTGGCGCGGGTAGCGGCGCATCAATTCACGGCGAATGCTCGGGTAGTGCCGCGTCCAAAAGCCGGACAAATCCGTGGTCACCTGCATCGCGCGCTGGTTGGGGGCGAGCAGGTGCAAGGTGAGCGGGACCTTGCCGCGACAGAGCCGCGGTCCTTCGGGCATGCCGAAGAAATCCTGCAGCCGGGACTCGATCCAGGGCGGGCGATCGGCTTCGTAGTGGACTTGAACCGTGTGCCCGCCCGGCAAACGAACCCGTTCCGGTGTCTCGTTCTCCAGCGCGCGGCGCTGAGCGGGCGTCAGACCGGAGAGCAGCGCGCTCGGCACGTCGACGGCGGCTAGCTCGGCAAAGCTCGTCAACCCCACGCAGATCAAGTCGAGCGTGGCATCGACCGACGTTTCGTCGAGCTCCGTGAACTCGAGCTCCGGAAAATGTTCGCGCAGCAGGCGCAAGCGCAAGGTCAGCGAAGAGACGGCATCGCTTTTGGCGAAGGACAGCGAAGAGCCGCGGCGTGCGGCCGCAGCGAGCACGGCGCTGGCGCCGGGCGAGGCCGGAGCCGCGCCGCGCGCTTCGTCGAAGACGACCGCGCCGAAGGCCATTTTTTCGACGCGCTCGACGCGCTCGGCGTGCGCGTTCCACTCGAGCTCGTCGCTCAACTTGACCGCGCTCGCGAAGTCTTCCAACAGCCAATCAGGCTCGATTGCGCTGGCCAGGCGCACGGTGATCTGATTGGAGCTCGCGCCGCGCTGCTCTTCCACGTCGAGCGCCAGCAGAAATTCGGGATCGACGGCCACGCTCTGTTCGGACAGGCGCGCCACGCCGCCCGAGGCCAACACCAACTCACGCTCGCCGCGGCGGCGCCGTCGGGCCACGCGATCGGGAAAAGCGGCGAGCAGGCAGCGCAGGAGCTCGTGCTCGACGGCGTCCATGCTGCCCGGCCCTTCTACGCTGTCCTTCACCAAGCGGGCGAGCTGCCGCTCTGCTCGCCGCACGCTCTCCACGGAGCGCACGTCGAGCCCGAAGCTGCGCAAACGATGGGCCTCGAAGCGCGCGTCCGCGGCCTCTCGATAGCGCTCCAAGCGCTCGAGTACATCGCTCGGCCCGCGCGTGCCAAAGCTCGAACTTTTTTCGCCGAAGCCCGTGCGCGTGTTTTGCACGATGTCACGCTCGCCCAAAAGCGCCGCGCACAGCGCTGCTTCTTTCGAGACGCCGCGCCGTTCGCCTTCGACCAACAGGCGCCCAAGACGCGGCGAAACCGGAAACCGGAGCAGCCGCCGCCCGAGTTCCGACAGCCCGCCTGTGGGCGCAAACGCGCCCAGGAGCTCGAGGAGTTCGCGCGCGCTGTCGACGCGCGCCTTCGGCGGTTCGTCCAGGAAGCGCAGCTTTTCCGGCTCGGGGACGCCCGCGCCGTGCAACATCAAGAACGCTTCGGAAAGCTCGCTGCGCACGATCTCGGGCGCGTCGTGAGCGCGCCGGCTCTCGTAGTCGCCCTTCGTGTAGAGGCGCAGCACGCGGCCTGGCTTGGTGCGCCCGGCGCGTCCGGCGCGCTGCGTGCTCGACGCACGGCTGACCGGTTCGAGCGCGAGTGTCGGCAGCCCACTCCACGGTGAATGTCCGGCGACGCGCGCCAGCCCCGAATCAACGACCACGGTCACGCCGTCGACCGTGACCGAGGATTCGGCCACGTTGGTCGCCAGCACGACTTTGCGCTGCTTGGCGGGCTCGACCGCGCGCGCCTGTTCGGCGATCGGAAGATCTCCGTGCAGCGGCAAGACCAACAGCTCGGCCTCGCTGGCCAGCGCTTCGAGCGCGGTCTTGGCTTTGCGGATCTCGCCCGCGCCCGGCAAAAAGACCAGCACATCACCCGTTCCCTCGTCCTGGACGGCTTGCCGCACCGCGCTCACGATCTGCTTTTCGAGCGGGCGCTCGTCGGGTTTCGGCAAGTACTCGATGCTGACCGGGAACATCCGGCCTTCGCTGCGCAGGCGCGGGCAGTCGCCCAAGAAGTGCGCCACCGGTTCGGCGTCGAGCGTGGCGCTCATCACCAGCAACTTCAAATCCGGCCGCGCAGTACGGCTCAAACGATCGAGCAACACCAGCAGCAGATCGGTCGCTAGGTGGCGCTCGTGAAACTCGTCGAGGATCACCGCGCCCACACCGCGCAGCGTCGGATCCACGAGCAAACGCCGCAGCACGATGCCCTCGGTCGCGTAGCGAATGCGCGTGCGAGCGCTCGCGACCTCCTCGAAGCGCACGCTGTAGCCGATCCGTTCGCCGAGCACCTCTCCGCGCTCGTCCGCCACCCGTTTGGCGGCCATGCGCGCGGCCAAACGACGCGGCTCGGAGACCAACACTTCCGCATCGCCGAGCCAACTCTGCAGCGCCCACGGCACGCGCGTGGTCTTACCGGCCCCTGGGGGCGCCTCGAGCACCACCGCGCGCGCGGAGCAGAACGCGCGCGATAGCTCGGGCAAAACCTCATCGATCGGCAACACCAGCATGCGAGCGCCTGCTTAGCATTCTTCGGGGCGCGCATCTGGGCTATGCTGACTCGTCATGTCCGAGCGCCGCGCTGCCTTTTTCGATCTCGACCGAACATTGGTGCGGGTCGATACGCCCCGGCTGTATACGCGCTACCGGCGCGCCAAGGGCGAGGCCAGCTGGCGTGACTCGCTGCAGGTCGCCTGGTGGGTGCTGCAATACACGGCGGGGATGATCGACGCGCCGCGCGTGGCCCGCAAAGCCCTGGCTGACTTTGCGGGCAAAGAAGAGAGCTGGCTGATCAAGACCTGTGACGAATGGTTTCCGCAGTACGTGCTGCCAGAAATTCAGGCGCGCGGGCGCGAGCTCGTGAAGAGTCACAAAGCCGCTGGTGACTTGGTGGCGATCGTCACTGCCGCTACCTCGTACGTGGCCTGGCCGGTGGCGCGCGAACTCGGCATCGATCACGTCGTGTGCTCGGAGCTCGAGGTCGAGAACGGGCGCTTCACCGGCAAGGCGATCGAGCCGCTGTGCTACGGCGAGGGAAAGATCGTTCGCGCGGGCGTGCTACTCGACAAGCACGGCATCGGCTTCGACAAGGTGACCTTCTTCAGTGACAGCATCACGGATTTGCCGTTGCTCGCGAAGGTGGACGTGCCGGTCGCCGTGAATCCTGACAGGAGATTGTTGAGGGCTGCGCGTGCGCGCGGCTGGGAAGTTCAGAACTGGTAGCGGGAAGGGACGCGGGGCGCCTTCGGCGCGCAGTGGAAGACTCTCGTTTGGCAAACGCGGGCGGTCGGACTGGGCCGCCCGCGCTGCGTGCGTGGATTGACCGTCCGCGCTCCAGTCGAGCGCGTAGCCGGCTTTCCAGAGCGCTAACCACGCACGCGGATTGCCCATGTCAACTTGACGATGCTGCGCAGCACATTCGGCACGCGTTTCACTAGATTGATCGTGGGTGGCCGCTTTTCCATGACTCGGGTCGGAATTTCGAGCACACGCAGGGAGTCGCGGTAGGCGCGGATCACGAACTCGCTGGCGAAGACGTCTTTTTCGACCAGGCAGGCCTCGGCTACGGGCAAGAGCAGAGCGCGGCGGAAGCCCTTCAGGCCGTGTGTGTCGGTGCCGCGGAAGCCGAGCAGGAGCCGCAGCATCCCGGTGTAGAGCAGGCTTGCGGCGTGGCGAAAGAAGGGGCGCTCGTCCTCGGCACCGCCGATCAGCTTCGAGCCGATCACTAGATCTACGCCGCCGGCGCGCAGCAAATCGATCGCCCGGCGGTGAAAGTCAGTGTCGCAGAGATCGATCTCGTCGGCCAGGACGAGCTCACCGCGCGCGGCCAGGATCCCCAGGCGAAGCGCTTTGCCATAGTTGGGTTCGCCCGCGGAAATGTGGCGAACCTCGGGATATTTGGCCTCGAGCTCAGCGGCGATGGTCAGGGTTCGATCGCGCGAGCCGTTCTCCGCCAGGATGATTTCGTAGCTCCAGCCGAACGGCGCGAGCCGCTCGCGCAAATCGACCACAGCCGAATGCAGGATGCCTTCTTCGTTGTAAACCGGGATGATGATCGAGATTTCGGGCGCGCTCATCCCGGGCTCCGCTGAAATTCGAGCGCTCGTTCGGCGGCCGCTTTGCCGAACCGGATGGCGTCTTCCATCGCGGAGTAGTTCCAGTCTCCGTAGCGGCCGCTGGAGATGATTCGCGCGGCTTCGAGGAACGGGCGAATTACGTCCAGCGCGGCGAAATACTCGTGGTCGAAGATCACGTAAGCGTAGTCGATGCGCCGCGCGCGCGCGAACTCGATCTCATCCGCTGAATCGATCACGCCCATCTCGATCAGCCCGCGCGCGACCTCGGGCAATAGCCGTTCGAGATCCGGCGGCGAGCGATCGGCGAGTTCGACGTACAGCGAGGATTTGCCGGGCGGAGCGAGCGCCGCGGAGAAGTGTGAATAGCAACCGACGCGATAGAACGGATATTTGGCTTCAGGGACGTAGGCCCAGTGAAAATCCTTGCCCGATGGGCGGCGCAGCGCGACGTCCAGGTAGTGCAGATGCGAGCAACGAAGCTTCTCGGCAGCTTGGCGTACTGGTTCGGGGACTTCGTCGATCAGCTCGAGCAAGCGCGGCAGGGGAATGCTGCTCAGCAAAACATCGAAGGGTACTCGTTCGTTCTCGAACAGCAAGCAGCGGGAGCCGAGCTCGATCCGAACCGGGCTCCGCTCGAGCTCCAGCGTAGGCACGCGGCGCGCCATGCCCCGCGCGAGCTCGCCGATGCCGAGCCGCGGATAGATGAAGTTCGAGTTGTAGCCGAGCTCGCGATCGTTCAAACCGACCGCGCCCGCAATCACGTCCTCGAGCCGAGGGAGCGGCACGAAGCGCTGGCACCAGCTGCTGGTGATTTCACGCGGGTGCACGCCCCACAAGCGCGAATTGTAGGGGATCATGAAGTGCCGGCTGATGCCCTCACCGAAGTGGTACAGGCAAAATTCTTCGAAGTTCGTCGGCTCCAGCTTGTCCTGTGCGAAGTGCGCAGCCAAAAAGCCGCGCACGCAGTCGTAGGCGACCGCCGGTGGCAGGCCGAAGGTGTTGGCTTGAAACGGGTAGCGCGTGTAGACGCCGTTCGACCAAATCACGCTGCGCCGCTGAATTTGCAGATGGTCGGGGCCGATCCAAGCCAGCACCTCGGCCCGCAACGCGTCGCTCTTCAAATGCAGCAAGTGTCCGGTACGGTCGAAGCGAAAGCCGTTGTCTTCGATGGTCACCGCGTGCCCGCCGGGCTGAGCGAGCTTCTCGAAAATTCGATACCCGACACCGCGCCGCTCGAGCTCGATCGCCGCGCTCAGGCCGGTGAGCCCAGCACCCAAAATCGCAACTGGGGTGCGCGCGGAATTAGCAATCGAGCTCATACCAAAAGACCGCGCAAGCTATCACCACTTTTCCAATTTGGCAGACCCCCGGGGTCTTTGCGCGAAAACGCCAGGTTTTGTCGGGAGAGCGTCAGTGCGCGTCGTTCCAGTTGGGGCCGTGGCCGACCTCGACGATCAGGGGCACGGCGAGTTGGTAGACTTGTTCCATGGCGGCTTTGATCTTCGCCTCGGCTTCCGGGACCTCCGCCTCTGGGACCTCGAACACGAGCTCGTCGTGCACGCTGAGCGTCATGCGTGCGCCGGGCGTGGGCGGATCCTTGAGCGCCAGCATGGCAAGCTTCAGTAGATCGGCGGCGGTGCCTTGGATCGGCATGTTCATGGCAATTCGCTCGGCGGCCAAGCGCTCGGCGCGGTTGGCGCTGCGAATCGTCGGCAGCAAGCGGCGGCGCCCGAGCAGGCTGCGTACGGCTTCACCCGCGCGCGCGCGCTCCAGGGTTTCGTTCATGAATCGGCGCACGCCCTCGTAGCGCCGGAAATAGGCGGCGATGAAGCTCGAGGCCTCGGCGCGCGCGATGCCCAGAGATTTACTGAGCCCGCTGTCGCCCTGACCGTAGATCACGCCGAAGTTTACGGCTTTGGCGCGCGTGCGGTGTTCGCGGGTCAGCTCTTCTTCGCGCAACTCGAAGATCTCGAGCGCGGTACGGGTGTGAATATCCTGCCCGGTGCGAAAGGCGTCGAGCAGCACCGGATCTTGCGACAGGTGCGCGAGCACACGCAGCTCGATCTGCGAGTAATCCGCGCTCACCAGCACGTAGCCGGGGGGCGGCACGAAGGCCTGGCGGATCTTTCGTCCGAGCTCGGTGCGGATCGGAATGTTCTGCAAGTTGGGGTCGGTGGAAGACAATCGCCCGGTGGCGGCCACCGCTTGCTCCCACGAGGTGTGAATACGGCCCGTGGTGGGGTTCCGCAGCTGCGGCAAGGCGTCGATGTACGTGCCCTTCAACTTGCTCAGCTGACGGATCTCGAGGATCACCTTGGGCAGGGGGTGCAGCTCGGCCAACGCGTCGAGCGTGTCGGCATCGGTCGAGCGCGAGGTCTTGGTTCGGCGGAGCGGCTTCAAGCCAATCTCGTCGAAGAGCAGGGTCTCGAGCTGGCGCGGCGAGTTCACGTTGAAGGGTTTGCCGGCGATGGTGTGCGCTTCGGCTTCGAGCCGTTGGATCTCGCGTTCGCATTCGCGACCCAGCACCGCCAAGTGCTCGGTGTCGACCAGCACGCCGTGTTCTTCCATGCGCGCCAATTGCGCAGCGAGCGGCAGCTCGAGCTCACGCAGCAGCTTATCCAGCCCGTCCTCGGCCAAGCGCGGCTCGAGCCGCTCCTGCAAGTGGTAGCTGAAGACCGCGCTCGCGCCCACGAACTGGCTGGCTTCTTCGAGCGTGAGCTCGTCGAAATCCAGCGTCTGGCCGCGCTTTTTCTTGGTCAATGACTCGTAGCTGGAAGCCACCACGCCGAGCTCGCGTTGCACCAGCGGTTCGCGTTCGTTGCGCGACTCCGGATCGAGCAGGTACGCCGCCAAGGCCGCGTCGAAGGCGTAGCCAGTGAAGCGGAACCCGGCATGACTCAAGATCACGTCGACGCGCTTTAAATCGAGCGCGGATTTGGCTACAGAAGCATCTGCCAACAACGGCCCCAAGAGCTCGTGCAGGTCGTCTTGCGCGAGCTGCTTGGGACAGCCCATGTAGCGATGCCCGACCGGCAGATACACGGCCTTGCCCGGCTTCCAGGCCAGCGCAATGCCGACCAACGCCGAGCGCAGCGTGTTCGGCGTGCTGGTCTCGACCGCGATCGAGAAGCCTTTGGCTTCGCGTAGCTCGCTGGCAAGAAGGCTGAGCTCCTCCCGAGTCATGATCAGCGAAATTTCAGGCGCGCCGACCGGCGCAGCGGGCGCGCTCTTGCTCGCCGCAGCGCCCGGGCGATTGGATGCCGGCGTCGAGCCGGGCTCGAGCGCGAACGACGCCTGGCCTGAAGATGCGCCCTCGGGTTCGTTCGACAAGGCCTGCAGCTGGCGTTGGAAGCCGAGCTCGGCGTAGAGCACCTTCAACGCCGGGATGTCACGCCCGCCGTAGGCGAGGTGAGCCTGGTCGATGATGATCGGACAATCGTCTTTCAGCTGCACGAGCCGCTTGCTGAGATAGGCTTTGTCCTTGTGCTCGATCAGCTTGTCCTTCAGGCCCTTCTTCTTGAGCTCGTCGATGCGCTGATAAATCCCGTCCAAAGACCCGAACTCGACCAGCAAATCCTTGGCGGTCTTCGGGCCCACGGACGGTACACCGGGGATGTTGTCCGAGGTGTCGCCGGTCAGCGCGAGCAGATCATGGACTTGATCGATGCGCACGCCGAAGCGCTCTTCGACCTCCGCGACTCCGAACACGCGATCGCGCATCGTGTCCCACATGATCGTGCGTTCGCTGACGAGCTGCATCAGATCTTTGTCCGCGGCGACGATCACCACCTTCAGATCGTGCTCCGCGGCGCTCTTGACCGCGCTGGCGATCAAATCATCCGCCTCCACGCCGTCTTGCTTGAAGATCGGGATGTTGAAGGCGCGCACGATTTGCTCGCAGCGCGCCATCTGCTGCTTCAGATCCGTCGGCGCCGGCGGGCGGTTGGCTTTGTAGGCCTCGTAGATCTCTTTGCGAAAGGTGACGCGCCCGGAGTCCATCGCGATCGCGAGCAACGCCGGCCTGCATTGGCGCACCAAGCGCTCCAGCATGCTGACCGTGCCGTGCACCGCGTGCGTTGGCTCGCCCGTCGGACTCGAGAGCGGCGCGATCGCGTGGTAGGCGCGCAGCACGTAGCTACTGAGGTCGACGATGTACAGCACGTCGGGTGCTGCCGCTGGAAAGAGCTGCGTCATGGCGCGGTCTTAGCCCGAGTCGGCGCGGGCCGCCTGCGCGCTGAAATCCGCTGCCAATGCCGCGGCGGCCTTGAGGCCGGCAGATTTGCGCGCTCGGCCGGTGGCAGGCGTGAACGTCCCCGCGCACACGGACGCGCTGCGGGCACGCGCGCGTTGAGCGCGTTGTATGCGAACACGCACCTGACCGTGGGCTGGGAGTGCATGGAGCGAGAAGGCCGACATCGTTTCCTGTCGGATTCCGCCTGCCCGTTCTGGCATCGGCGTGCGAACACCGCTAATCTGGAGGGCTCGTGGCGAACTCTGATCCACCAATCCCCGAGGGTGTAGTCGCGGGCAAGTACCGGCTCACGCGCCTGCTCGGCCGCGGGGGCATGGGCGCGGTTTGGGAGGGCACGCACACCTCGCTCGGCACCCGCGTGGCGGTCAAATTCATCGACGTCGAGTATGCAGAGAGCCCCGAAGCGCGCAGCCGCTTCGAGAACGAAGCGCGCGCGGCCGCGCGCCTGCGCTCCAAGCACGTGGTGGAGGTGTACGATCACGGCGTTTCGGAGGACGGGCGGCCGTTCATCGTGATGGAGTTCTTGCAGGGAGAACCGCTCGACAAGCGTCTGGATCGCTTGGGCAGACTAGCCGCGAAAGAGACCGCGCAGATCGTGCTGCAGATCTGCCGCGCGCTGGCCAAAGCCCACACCGCGAACATCGTGCACCGCGATCTGAAGCCAGAAAACGTGTTTTTGGTGTGGGACGACGAAGAGGGCACGGACGTGGTCAAGGTCCTGGATTTCGGCATCGCCAAGTTCAACGACGCGTCCATGAGCTCCTCTTCCGCCACGCGCACCGGCTCGGTGCTGGGTACGCCGCACTACATGAGCCCGGAGCAAGCACGCGGCCTGCGCAGCGTCGACTCGCGCTCCGACCTGTGGTCGGTGGCGGTGATCGCCTATCGCTGCGTGGTCGGCGCCTTGCCGTTCGAAGGTGAAGCGGTCGGTGATTTGCTGGTCAAGCTGTGCACCGCGCCGATCCCGGTGCCTTCCGCACTCGTCTCCGACATTCCGCCGAGTTTCGACGCTTGGGTGCAGAAGGCATTGACTCGTGAGCCCGCGCAACGCTTCCAAACCGCGGCGCAGCTCAGTGAATCGCTGGCCGCGGTGTGTGGCTTGACCGTCCGCGGTCAGTACCTGAAGGACGGCAGCGGTCCGTCCTCGGCGACCGGCAGTGGCAGAGCGAGCGCGCTGACCGGCGTGACGTTCCCGAGCGGCTTCTCCGGGGCCACGTCTTCCAACCCGAGCCCCGGGACCTGGCTCACCGGCGCTCCCATCACGCAAACGCCGACGCCTGCCAAGCGCAGCGACTCGGGCACGCTCGTGGCCATGGCGCTGGCCGTGCTGGTCAGCCTCGGCGTGGGTGGGGCCTTAGCCATGAGGTTCTTGACCGGCTCGCCCACGGTCGCGGTCGCGGCACCGCTGAGCCCGTCCGCGCCGCTCGTGGCCGTCAGCCCCGTGCCTGCGCCCATACCCACGCCCGTGCCCGCTGCTCCGGCGGAGCCCGCGCCCTCTGCCGCGTTGCCGATTTCCGCGGCGAATGCGCCCGTCCCAGCCAAGCCGGTCGCGCGTCCGAGGGTCATTCGTCCGGCGGCCAGACCCGCCCAACGGCCCTCGCAAAAGCCCAGCCACGACATCGGCTTTTGAACGCCCGCGGCCCTCACTGGGCCTGCGCTGCTAAATCCTAAGTAGCTAAATATACACAGCTTTACTCTGTCCTACATCATCGTGCAATGTATTACATTTCGATGACAATCAGGTGTTCAGTGTTTGGTAGTGCGAAGGACGAAGCATGCAAATCGTCCTCCTTGCGCTGTACTGCACCGTCCTGCTCGTCCTCTGCACTTACGGCGCGCATCGCGCGTCCCTGGTTTTTCAGTGCATGCGCTACAAGCGCCGGATCGAACGAGCCTCTCGCTCGGTGAGCGTTCCAGACAGCCTGCTGCCGACCGTGACCGTGCAGCTCCCGCTTTATAACGAGGCCACCGTCGTGCGTCGCTTGCTCGACGCTGCAGGCGCCCTCGATTACCCGAGCGACCGCCTCGAACTGCAAGTGCTCGACGACTCGACGGACGAGACCGAAGGGATCGCCCGTGCCGCGGTCGAAGAGCTGCGTGAGCGTGGCATCAACGCCGTGTATCTGCGTCGTCCGGATCGCCACGGCTACAAAGCCGGCGCGCTCGATTTCGGTTTGCAGCAGGCTTCCGGCGAGCTGATCGCCATCTTCGATGCCGACTTCGTGCCGCAAGCGTCGTTCCTGAAGGAAATCGTGGGTCACTTCACCGACCCGCGCATCGGCATGGTGCAAACTCGCTGGGAGCACATGAACCGCGACCACAGCCTGCTGACTAGCATTCAGGCCTTGATGTTGGACGGCCACCACATGGTGGAAAACCGCGCCCGCTTCGGCGCCGGTAACATGTTCAATTTCTCGGGCACGGGCGGCATGTGGCGTCGCCAAGCGATCCAAGACGCAGGCGGTTGGGAGCACGACACGCTCACGGAAGATTTGGATCTCTCGTACCGCGCGCAGCTCGCGGGCTGGCGCTTCGTGTACCGCGGGGACGTGCTGACCCCGGCTGAGTTGCCCGAGGACATGTCGTCGTTCCGCGCGCAGCAGTACCGCTGGGCGAAAGGCACCGTGCAAACCGCGCGCAAGCTCTTGTTGCGAGTCGCCAAGTCGGAGCTGACCTTGGCTCAGCGCATCGAAGCCTGCTTCCACATGTTGCCGCACATGGCCTACCCGATGATGGTGCTGCTCACGCTGCTCTTGTTGCCGGCGTTGGTGTTCATGCCCGCCAGCGACGTGCGCACGCTGCTGCTCATCGATCTGCCGCTGTGCATCGGCGCCACCGGCTCCTTGGCGACCTTCTACGCGATGGCGGAGATCGCTCAGGGACGTTCGGCGTGGGGCGCGATGAAGCGCTTGCCCGCGTTGATCGCGCTCGGCGCCGGCCTGGCTCCGCACCTCAGCTCTGCTGTGTTCGACGGCATGCGCTCGATGGCCGGTGAGTTCGTGCGCACGCCCAAGCGGGGTGAGCAGCGCGGTCGCTACCGCCAGTACGCCAAGCTGCCGATGACCGAGCTCGCTCTCACGGCCGTGTGCGCCTGCAGCGTGGTCGCGTCGGTCCAGACCGGTCACTACTTCGCGACGCCCTTCGCGGCGCTGTTCATGTCCGGCTACGGCTACGTGGCCGCCATGGTGATTCAGGAGCAGTTCGGCTTTGGTCGCTCTGTCGAGTCCTCGGCGCAAGCTGTCGAGGAAGCCGCGCCCGAGAGCGGTCGCTCCGCTGCCGAGGCATCGGGCATGGCCCCGGCCGCCTGATTTCGGGTCCGCGCGGCTCGTTTCGGGATGGCACAATCCCGTCCTGCTCGAAGATTCGGGGCTCGGCCCGGGCCCCGATTGGGCGGGTGCGGTTCCCCCGATGTGCCCCTTCCGTATGGACTTCTGGAAGCGCCCCGGTAGTATCTGTCTAGGTTGCCCCTCGATGTTCCTCGAGGGCCGCCGAGTAGGGCGCCCATGACCAAGGCTGAAATCGTTCAAGCCGTCTACTCCCGCCTGGGAGGCTTTTCGAAGAAAGAATCCGCGGACCTCGTCGATCTCGTGTTCGAGACGATGAAGGAGACCCTCGGTCGCGGAGAGAAGATCAAGATCTCCGGCTTCGGAAATTTCGTGCTGCGCGACAAGCGGCAGCGGCAGGGGCGCAACCCGCAAACCGGTGAGCCCATCACCATCACCGAGCGCCGTGTATTGAACTTCAAAGCCAGTCAGCTGTTGAAAGAAGCTCTCAACGACGGCGTCAGCGTCGAAGGGCCGTCTCCGGACAGCGCAGCCCTACAATCTGCCAAGGTTTGATCGTGCCCGAAGCAGATCAAAAGCTGCCGGTCAAACTTTACTATCGCATCGGCGAAGTATCGGAGATCGTCGGCGTCGAGCCGCACGTGCTGCGTTACTGGGAGACCGAATTTCGTTCGATTCGGCCCCAGAAGTCGCGCAAGGGCCAGCGCATCTACTCGCGCCGCGACGTCGACAAGCTGCTGAAGGTCAAAGAGCTCCTGTATTCGCATGGGTTTACCATTGCTGGCGCGCGCAAGCGGCTACGTGAAGGTGGCGCAGAGCCGGAGCAAGCAGTCGTCCCCCCGCCGGAGACCAAGCGCCCGGGCGCCCAACTGCGCGCGGCCCTCGGCGAAATTCGGCGTGATATCGCGGCGCTCTTGGCAGAGTTCGAGAGCTCCGGCCTGGAAGTCTCGAATCGCTCGCAGGGCGCCACCGCCGGCTGAGTCGGCCTACTCGGACGTATTCTTTCCTGCCTTGGCTTGACGCGCCGATGGCGCGCGTTCACATGCCATCCGTTATCGTTCAGTTGGAGGAGTCCCGATGGCAGAAGGTTTGAATCGCGTCATGTTGCTCGGAAATCTCGGTGCCGATCCCGAGCTCAAAATGACGAGCGGCGGGCAGGCCGTGCTGAAGCTGCGCCTCGCCACTTCGGAGACGTACCTCGACCGAAACAAAGTGCGCCAAGAGCGTACGGAGTGGCACAGCGTCGTGGTTTGGGGAAAGCGAGCCGAGGCGCTCGGCAAGTTCCTGACCAAGGGTTCGCGGCTATTCATCGAGGGCGGTCTGCGCACGTCGAACTACGACGATAAAGACGGCAATAAGCGTTACCGAACCGAGATCGTCGCGAGCAACATCATCCTGTCCGGTGGCGGCGGGCGCGGCGGTGGCGGCGGTGGTGGTGGTGGCGGCGGCGGCGACTACAACGACGATTTCGGCGGGCCTTCCGGCGGCGGCGCTCGGGGCGGCGGCGCTCCTGCCGGTGGCGGCGGCGGTGCTCCTTCCGGTGGCGGCGGCTACGACGACCACGACTACGGCGGCGGTGGCGACGACGACATCCCGTTCTGAGCGGATGCGTGCCTCGCCGGAGCTGACCCGAGCGCTCTCGTTATGCGTGCTGGCCGCGCTGACGGCCGCGCTCGGCGTGAGCCAAGGTTGTGCAAAAAAGCAGCGCAGCTCCGAGCGCGTGAGCTCGAGTGCTGCTGCTTTGCCTGATTTGCCGGAGCCCCCGGGGATCCTGGCGGAGCTCCGCGTCGCGCACCCCGATGCCACCTTTCGCACCCTGCGTGAGCTCGGACGGCCGCTGTCTGGGCTCTTGCCGGCCGGGTTTCCGATGCTCACGGCCAGCTTGCTCGGCCTGCCGCCCTTGACGGCTGATTCCTTCGATCCGGAGCTGCCGGTGGTGGGCCTGCTGATCCAGAGCGGTGAGAGCTCGCCGGCTTGGCTTTTGGCCGTGCATGCGGTGTCGGGTCCTGAGTTGGTCGCCAAACTATGCACCGGCGATCACGCGCCGTTTCTCAACGTCGCAAGCGCCGTGGCCGGCCTGACCTTGATCCAGCCCAGCGCGGAAAATAAGAAAGATCCGAAAACGCTGCCCGCGCTGGCGGTGTTCGATAACTACCTCTTGATCGCAGAAAAAGCGGAGTCGTTGCTGTCGGCGGGGCCGTACGCTGCGCGCATGCTGCCCAAGCGGCCAGCGGCGCAGGCGGCGATCGCCGTGCGTTTTGCGCACTCGGCGCTCGAGAGCAAGTTGGTGCCCGCGCTGCGCGGGCTTTGGGCGGCCTACCGCACGCGGCTCGCGCACTTGGACCAGACGAATCGCTCGGCGCACGGCGGACGCGCTCCGGATTTCGCCGATCCGGCGCAGGTCATTCTCGGCGCGGACACGCTGGTCGAGTCCCTATTCAGCTTGGTCGATGGCGCGGCCACGCTCGAGCTGGCGTTCGAGCCCTTCGCCAATCGCTTGGACGCGGCCGTGCTGCTCGAGCCCGAAGCGGGTTCCGAGGTACAATCGAAGCTTGCCACGTTGGCTGCGGCCGACGCTCGGACATTCTTGACCCTCCCGGCTGAAACCCAGTTCGCGCTCGGTTTGGCGCGCACGAATGACGAGCGCGAGGCCGCCGGTAAGGCGGCCGGTGATGATTGGGTGCGCCTGCTCGGCGCGCGGCTCAGCGAGCGTGACGCGCAGCAATTGCGCGGCGTGCTGGCCGATTGGGAGCTCGGTCGCGGTACAGAAACTTGCTACGGCTTTCTGGGCGGCAGCGAGCCGGGCGCGTTTCTAGTCGCGAAGGTGGCGGACGCCGCGCGCTTGAAGCGCGCAGGCTCCGGTTTTTTCGGCTTACTCGCGCTGCCCTCGGTGCGCGGGCCGCTGGTCGAGTTCTTGGGCCAGCCGCGCGTGTCGGACTCTGCCGCGCCCAGTGACGGACTCTCGAACGTCACGCGCAAGCGTCTGTCGTTTGCAGCGACGGGGCCCGGCAAAACTCCGACTTCTCCGCTGTCCTTTGCTTGGCTCGTGAATGAAGAGCGAGCGTTCGCCGCAGCCAGCAAAAATGGCGACGCAGCGTTGAAGACCGTGGTGCAGAGCGCGCGCGGCGAGCAAAAGACTTTGGGCGCCCAAGCCGGCATCGCCGATTCGGTGCAGCGCATCGGCGCGCAGGCGGCGTTGTTCGCGTACCTGGATGCGCGCGTGCCCTTCGGAGTGGGCGGGGAGCAAACTCTGCCTGCGCCGCTCTTCCTCGCGCTCGGCAAGCGCGAAACCGGTGCGGCTCTCCGCATCGAGATCGCAAAACCTGCTCTCGACCTCGCGCTCCAGGGCGCGCTCGGAGATTGACGTGAAGCGCGCAGGCGAGACCGTACTCGTGACCGGCTTTCCGGCTTTTTACGCGCGAAGGATGGCGCTGCATTTGCTCGCGGTCGAGCCCGAGAGCACGGTCGTGCTCCTGTGCCGCGCGAGCGATAGCGAGCGCAGCGCGGAGTGCCTCGCTCGGCTCGAGCCGTCCGAACGTGCGCGCGTGCGCGTGCTCAAGGCCGATCCAGCCGCGCTCGACTTCGGCCTGAGTGGCGCGGAGTACCTCGAGCTCGCCGCGTCCGTGCAGCGCGTGTACCACTTCGCTTCCGTGCTCGAGGCCAAGCGGCGCACCGAGGCCGCGGCGCACAACATCGCCTGCGCGCGGGAGGTGCTGGAGTTTGCGCAGGCGGCGCGCGAGCTGCGGGGGCTGATCCTGCTCTCGAGCGTGACCGTGTGCGGCACGCGCACCGGCGTCATTCGCGAAGACGAGCTGCAGAGTGGCCAGACCTTCCGCCGGCGCCTGGACGAGTCCTTGGCCACGGTGGAGTCGATGTGCGCGCGTCGCGTGGGCCTGCCGCAAATCGTGCTCCGCCCGGCACAAATCGTGGGTGATTCGCAGACGGGTGAAATCGATAGCCCGGGCTTTCCGTATTCGTGGCTGGCGTTCGTCGACCGCGGACCGAACGAGCTCGTCGTGCCCGTGCCGCATCGACCCGAGGCTCGAGTGCAAATCGTACCGATCGATTTCGTGGTGCGAGCGGCGCACTTCCTCGGCACGCGCCCGGAGGCCTACGGCAAGCGCTACCATTTGGTGGATTCGGAGCCGCCGACGCTGAAGGAGTTTCTGCAGTTGGCGGCAACGGCCTGCGGCAAACACCTGGCGGAGAGCTTCAACGCGGGCGCATTCACGCGCGGCTTGGCGGCCAAGCCGGGCCTGCGCATGTTGACGCAAGGCGCTCGCGGCTTGATCGACCTGTTCGTGGGCAGTCCCTCATTCGATGCCAAGAACGCCGATCATGCGCTGAGGGAAGGCGGCATCACTTGCCCGCCCGTGGCAAGCTACTTGAATTCTTTGCTGGAGCGCGCCCGCGCTGGAGCGGCGGCGCACGAGGTCGAACCGTTGGAGGCGGCCGCTACGGCGGAAGCAGATGAGTGAGAAGATGCGAGCGCAGGTCGAGCGCGGGCTCGGCGTTGCCCTCTCGGCCGTGGCGGCGTTGATCGCGGTCACTTGTGCGAGCCGAGGAACGCTGGAGCATGGACCGATTGCGCCGCTGCTGGTGAGTGCGGCGGGCGGGGGAGCGGGCGGAGGAGATGCTCACTCGGGAGCGGGCACGGGCACGGGCGCGTCCGCGTCCGCGGCGGGCAGAGCGGGCGCTGACGCGAGCACGAGCACGGGCACGGGCGCTCGCGCGACCGGTATGGGTCGATTTTTTCGGGATTTGGCGGGGCTCGAGGCGGGGACGCGGCGGGAGGCGGTGAGGATTTTTTGGTTGGGGGATTCGCACACGGCGGCGGACTATTTGACGGGGGCTTTGCGGGCGAGGCTGCAGGCTCGGTTCAAAGTGGGCGGGCCGGGCTTCTTGCGTGTGGGGCTCAAACCTTATCGGCACACGCAGGTCCGTTGGTCGTGCGACGGACCATGGAAGATCGAGCCGGTGCCTCCGCCACGACGAACACTGTTCGACGACGGCGTGTTTGGGCTCGGCGGCATGCGAGCGCTGCCGGAGGGTGGACCCGCGCAGGCTTCTTTCGAATTGAGTCAGGGCTCGGCGCGCGGGCGGTTGCATTGGCAGCTGTGGTTCTCGCTCAAAGACAGCGCGAGCTTTCGGCTGACGCTGGGCGGTGTCTCGCAAGTGATCACGCCGGCGAGTCGGGTGCCAGAGCTGCCCGGCGCGGGCTTTGCCAGCCTGGCCCTGGAGAGCGCGCCTACCGACAAGCTCGAACTGCTGACGCTCGGCGGTAGCCCACGCTTTTATGGGCTGATCGCCGAGGGCTCCGAGCCTGGCGTGGTACTCGATGCCGTAGGCATCGACGGCGCGCGGCTGGCGACGGCGCTGGCCTGGAGCGAGACGTCATTCGAAGCCGCGCTACGCGCGCGCGCGCCGTCACTCGTGGCCTTGGCCTTCGGCACCAATGAAGCCTTCGACGCCGACAAAGTCGAAAAATACCGCGCTCAATACCAAGACTTGCTGGCCCGCGCGCGGCTCGGCGCGCCCGACGCAGATTGCCTGATCGTCGGCCCCCCCGACTCCGTAGCGGTCGCCGGTGGCTCAGAGCCGCGCGTGTCGCAGCTCGATTCGCTGCAACGCAGCGTGGCAATCGAGCTCGGCTGCGGCTTCGTGAGTCAGTTACAACTCATGGGCGGCGCAGGCGGCTATTCGCGCTGGGCGCACCAATCACCAGCGCTGGCACGTGGCGATCGACTGCACTTGTCGGCGAAGGGCTACGAAGTGATGGCCAACGGCATCGCCGATGAGCTGCTCGCAGGCTACGAGGCCAGGGCGCGTTAGCACGCCGACCTGCGTAGATCGATGCCAGTGCTCCTCTTGCCGTCGGAAATAGTGCTGTGTAAGCACAGCATCATTTCATCCGAGAGCGCTGCCCGCGGGCGTGGACCGATGGCCAGCGTGCGCTCGCCCCGCTCAACGTCCGAATCGCGGGAGTGCAAAAAAAAGTGCCAAAGCGCGTTAGCGCAGCGCGGCTCATCTCGTCGCTACTCATTGTTCTGTCACTACGGCTGGTCGGGGCCAGCATGGGCGCTGAAACCAGCGACGGTGCGCCGTAACCCTCGCCGAGGGACCGTTTCGGGGCGAGGCGCTCGACAACCTCGAGAGTTTTCCCGCGGAACGCTTGTGATGAATGATGCTGTGTAAACACAACATCATTTTCGGAGGCGATGGGCTTCGTTATGCCAAGAGGGCGTCGATGCCGCCGGAGCCGCTGCCGTCGCCGAAGTTTTCCGTCCATTCGCTCTTGTCGCGAACGGCGGCGGAGATCAACGTATTGAATAGGCGATTGTTGGTGACGCCGCCGGCGTCGACGTACTCGCCTTGCTTCAGGTAGCCGCCCGCGTTGCCGGCGATGATCGTGGGCACGTTCTTGAAGCTGTGGGTTGGGCCGTCGGCGATGTGGTTGGTCCACATGATTTGGGACTTGTCGAGTAGGCCGCGCGCTTTGAAGTGATCGAGGCCGTGCAGGAAGGTCTTCATGCGTAGGACGTCGATTTCTGCGTGGGCGTCTTCGGCGGTTGCGTTGCTGCCTACCGCGGAGTCGGACTGGACTCGGTGGCTGATGTGATGAAAGGGCCAGTTGAGACCCTTGTTCGAGGGCACCGCGTATTTGGTCGCGTCCGTGCCGTCGCCGTGTTGCAGCGTGGCGACGCGGTTGAAGTTGCAGGCAAAAGCCAGCGAAATGAGCTCTAGGTGCAGCTTGGCGACGTCTTCGATCATGCCGTCCGTGCGGAACGCGAAGCCGGTCTTGTAGGCTTCGATTTCCGAGCTGGCCAGGCCCTCCTGCGTGCAGGTCAAGCCCATCTGGCCCATCTTGATCTCGGTGTCACGGATCGAGTCGAAGTGTTGCTCTAAGCGCTGCTTGTCTGCGGCGCTCAAGGCAGACAGTCCCTTCATGCGGTTCAGCTCGGCGCGGACCAGATCATTGACGCTCTTGCGGCTGCTGAGCAGCTCTGCCGCCGCGTCCTCGGCTTCGGTATTCGCCGCGCTGGCGTCGCCAGTGAGGCCGATCAGCTTCGCATACAACGTGTACGGGTTGTCGTCCGCGGAGCGGACTTGCCCGGCGCCGGCGCCTTTGAAGGAAATGCGTTCGGCGATGTAGCCGTTCCTACGATTGCCGGCGTAGAGCGTGAGGGGATCTTGACCAGAGCCGTTCGCCGCTTGCGCGATCAGCATGTCCGCAGATATGCCGTTGGAGTAAGCGGTACCGCCGCCGCCGCCCGCGGGAGCGGCCGTCAGCGACTGACACAGGCCCTGTGAGTGTCCGCAATTGGTCGGCTTACTCATCGGGAAATTGATGTTTTTTACGAACAGCAGGTGTTCGGCGTGCGGTGAGAGGACGCCGGTCGCCTTGTCGGTGAGCGCCGCCATCGAGGCGCCCGTGAGCGGGCCCGTCTGGTCGGGGAAGAAGCGGTCGCCGACCACGCCGCAGGCGGTCACGATGAACAAGCTGAAGACCGGCGGAGCGTCCGCCGCCCACGCCGAGCGCTCGGGCAGCCCCTCCAAAAACGGGAGTCCGACTGCGATGGCGCCGGCGCGCAAAAATGCGCGTCGATTGAGCGCGCTGCGGCGGATGATCGGCGGGGCGCTGAGCTCGCTGCCGAGCGTGGCCAGAGTCTTGATTTTCACGGAGCACCTTCTACGTGAGTACGGAAAGCGTCGTTCTTGACCAGTTCGGTCAGCACCTGTTTGACTGAGCCGTTTGCGCTGCGGCTGACGCTGGCCAGCGCGCTGACGAGCGCGAGGTCGCTCTCGACGATGTCGCGCTGGAGAGTGAAGCTGGCGAGCTTCTTCGCGTAGCACAGGTGCGCCTGCTTGCCGCTGGCCATGGCTTGCATCAGGCCGGCCGCGTCGGAGAACGTTTTTTTGCCTTCGCTGAACTGGTAACTGCCGCTGC
>Ga0247760_1000169_pt1 | contig 71240 bp, 72 predicted proteins | sample UWRJL171409R4_FD_179936 | JGI IMG/M metagenome (GOLD analysis project Ga0247760, IMG submission 179936) | Plant litter microbial communities from Arlington Agricultural Research Station in Wisconsin, United States - UWRJ-L171-409R-4 | ecosystem: Environmental > Terrestrial > Plant litter >... | reverse complement strand
GGTGGTCGCGGCGGTGGTGGTGGTGGCGGCGGTGGTGGCGGTGATCGCGGCGGCGATCGGCGGAACCGCTGGTAGTCCGGAGTACCGATCCCTTGTCACGTCCAGCAGCTGAGACCAATGCTTCGAGCGGAACGCGCCACGCCCCTGGCGACGCGCGCCGTGCTTTGCTCGATAAGGCCGCCACGACGGCGGGCACCCTTTGGGCTCAGCGCTGGTGCGACGAGCTGCGCAAAGAGGGCCGTCCGGTGGTCGGCGGTTGGCCCGGCACGTTGCGTGAAGCCCGCGCGCAGGTCAGCGCGTACCTCGGCACTTCACTGGGCAAACGCAAGCTGTCGTTCACCCGTGAAGAGCTCGAGCGCGCTGCCAAGACCGCCTACACCGCGGCCAAAAATAGCTGGCTAGCCAAGGTCGATCGCGAAGAAGACGAAGACGCTGACGACTTCGAGGCTGAAGGCTGAGTACTGGGCTCGTTAGCGCCGCGCGCGAGCCCGGTACTTTTTCTCCTCTCCCCTCTCGTTACGAAAGCTGCGCGCGCGTCGCCCCCAACCGCGCGTGCAGCGCTCTCTCGTGCGTCAGCTAGAGCAAAGTGCCCCTGAGCATCAAGCTCCCCACGCTGAAGTAGATCACGAGCCCCGTGACGTCCACCAGCGTGGCCACGAACGGCGCCGAAGCGCTGGCAGGGTCGAAGCCCACGCGCCTGAGCACGAACGGTAGAACCGAGCCGGCGATCGTGCCGAACATCACGACGCCAATCAGGCTGAACAGCACCGTCTCCGCCACGCGCATGTAGTGATCGCCGTAGATCGGGCTCACGGCTTGCCAAGCGACGATGCGAATGAAGCCGATCAGGCCCAGCATCGCGCCCAAGGCCAGGCCCACGGCCAGCTCACGGCGCACCACGCGCCACCAATCGCGCAGGCGCACTTCACCCAGAGCCATGGCGCGGATGACGAGCGTGGACGCTTGCGAGCCAGAGTTGCCGCCGCTGGAGATGATCAGCGGCACGAACAAGGCGAGCACGACGGCGCGCGAGATCTCGTCTTGAAAGAAGGCCATCGCCGAGGCCGTCAGCATCTCCCCCAGGAACAGCGCCGCGAGCCAGCCGCCGCGCTTCTTGATCATGCGCCCGAGCGCGATCTGCAGGTAAGGCTCTTCCAAGGCCTCCATACCGCCGAACTTCTGGGCGTCCTCGGTGGCCTCTTCCTGCACGACATCGACGATGTCATCGACGGTGACGATGCCCTTGATGCGGCCTTCTGGATCGACCACGGGGATGGCCATCAAGCCTTCATCCGTGAACAAACGGCTGACGTCTTCCTGGTGAACTTCCTCACCGACGGTGATCAGGTCGGAGGTCATCACGTCGCGGACCTTCTTGTCCGAGCTGGCGATGAAGAGCTCCCGAAACGAGACCACGCCCAGCAGGTGTTGTTGTTCGTCCGCCACGTAGACGTAATAAATGGTCTCGAGGTTCTCGCGCGCTTGCCGCCGGAGGTAGCTCACGGCTTCGTCCACGGTCATGTCCGGACGCACGCGGGCGAAGCGCGGGTTCATCAGCCCGCCTGCTTCGTCTTCCGCGTACGCCATCAGCGCGGTGACTTCTTTACGTGTCGGATCGTCGAGACATGCGATCAGCTTGTCGCGATCTTCGGCCGGGGCGTTCTGCAGCAAATCCGCAGCGTCATCCGGGGCTAGCAAGCGCACCCAAACGCGGCGCTCTTTTTCCGGCAGCGCATGCAACAGCTCCGCCATGTCGCCTGCGGTCAGACCGAGGAAAAAATCCTCCGCGTCCGAGCGTTTCAGGATCCGAAAGCCATCGGCTCGATCGGCCTTGGAAAGCACTAGCCAGGCGTCACGGAGATCCGCAATGGGCAGCGCCGGTCCGGGGTATTCGCTCAGGGTAGGCGGCATGATCAGACGATGGCCCCCGGTGCCCGGCCTGTCCGGTGCGAAGACGGGGCTTTGAGGCGAATTACACCGCGAAGGGCGTGAGCACTAGCAATATTATCAATGGCGAACGCGCTCGGAATGGGCAAGGCTCCCCGACACCCAATCGCCATGTCACACCGGTTCGCCTCGCTCATCCTGCTCGCGCTCTCCGCCCTACCCGCCTGCCGCAAGAACGACGACAGCGGCGCCCCAAAGCCCGTCGTCGCCGCGGGCGACCAAGTCATCGCTGTCACCGCCGACGAGCGTGGCTTCACCCCGGCCGCGGTCGAGACCCGGCAAGGCTCGAAGCTCACCCTACGCTTCACTCGCACCACGGACGCCACCTGCGCAGACAAGGTAGTGTTTCCAGAAGCCGGCATCGAGCAAGCCCTGCCCCTGAAACAGCCGGTCGACGTACAAGTCCCGACGGATAAAGCCCGCACCTTGGCCTTCCAATGCGGCATGGGCATGTACAAAAGCGCCGTAGTGATCCGCTAATCTCTGCCCGCGCCGCGCCGCGCCCGTGCCCGCAGCCGATCCGGGTCAGCGGCCGCGCGGAATGATGGCCAGAAGAGAGTGGGCGATCGCGATCCCGCATCGCACCTCGTGGGCGGCTGGGTTCCGGGGTAGGACGCCCACGGAGCGCGGCCTGAGCGCGGCCCGGTGGAGACTATCAACGAGAAAGTCCGGCCCCTGAGAGGGCTCGGCACGGCTAGGCACGAGCACGGGGAGCCGACAGCGATGACGTTAATGTCAGACGTACTTGACAGCCTCCAGGTTTAGACTAAATCTAATCTAGTGAAGCGCGAGACCCTACAAGCATTGACGGAGCACGGCATTCAGCCGTCTGCGCAGCGCGTGGCAGTTGCCGACTACGTGCTGTACACGACCGACCACCCGTCCGCAGATCAAGTGTGGGCCCAGGTGAAGCGCAGTTTTCCGATGCTCTCGCGGGCGACGGTGTACAACACGCTCAACTTGTTCACGGAGAAGGGTCTGCTTCGTGAGCTGGTGTTGGCTGAAGGCAAAGTCGTCTTCGATCCCAAGCTCGATGCCCATCACCACTTCCTCGACGAGGAAACGGGAGAGATCGTCGATGTGCCGTGGTCGGCGCTGGACGTGCGCCGCGTGCACAGCTTGAGCGGCTTCGATGTGCGTGAGTATCAAGTCGTGATGCGCGGCAAAAAGTCGGCGCGCCCGCAGAAGCGCGGCTGAGCCCCCAGACTAGCCCCACGAACGAGCTTCGCCGCACAATTGGAAGAAGGGCGACGCCGGGTGGCGAGCCGCTGAACTGGCTTTGGGGGCGCGCCGTGCCTCCCGAACCGCTTCTCTTTTTCTAGCCTGTATGAAAACCCCGAGTTCCTATTTGCAGAGAAGATCATGAGCGCACTCGACGCCATCCGTGCCGAAATTCCCGAAGTCGCCAAGAACTTGCGCTTGAACCTGAGCGCGGTGCTGGACGCCGGGACGCTCGCGCCGTCGGAGCGTTGGGGCGTCGCCATCGCGGTCGCGCTGGCCTCTCGCTCACGTCGCTTGGCGGAAGCGCTGATTTCCTCCCGCCCGGAAGAGGTCACGACCAAGACCGTCGAAGACGCGGTCGCAGCAGCCGCGCTGATGAGCATGACCAACGTATTTTATCGCTTCCGCCACTTGGTCGGAAAGCCGAGCTACGAGCAAAAGCCGGCCCGCCTGCGCATGCTGCGCCTGGCCATGCCCGCCACCACCAGCGCCGCGTTCGAGCTCTTCTGCCTGGCCGTGAGCGCCGTGAATGCTTGCGAGACTTGCGTCCGCTCGCACGAGGCCAAGTTGCTCGAGCTCGGTACGACCGAAGATCAGATCCACGACGCCGTACGCATCGCGTCGGTCGTCCACGGCGCGGCCGTCGCGCTGGACAGCACGTCATTAATTAGCGAAAACAGCTCTGCCTAACCGGAGGAAATACTCACCATGTATCGCAGCCCCAGTCACCTGAGTGAATCTGCCCGACAAACGCTGAGTGACGTGCTCAATGCGCGCCTCGCCGACGGTCTGGATTTGCATAGCCAAATCAAGGTCGCTCACTGGAACATCAAGGGGCCGCAGTTCGCCGCCCTGCATCCGCTGTTCGAAACCTTCGCCGTCTCGTTGGCGAACTTCAATGATTCGATCGCCGAGCGCGCCGTGACCCTGGGCGGCAAGGCCTTCGGAACCGTGCGTCACGTGGCCAAGGTCTCGCGCATCAACGAGTACCCGCAAGAAACCACGCGCGATCTCGAGCACGTGAAATTGCTGGCCGAGCGCTTCGAGAGCTACCTCAGCGAACTACGAGCGTCGCGCTCCGCCGCCGAGAGCCAGGCCGACACGGATACCGTCGATCTGTTCACCACGGTAATCACGGAGTTCGAGAAGAGCGCCTGGTTTTTGCGGGCGTCCCTCGAGTCTTAATCGGCCGCGGGCTACTTCGACGGGGCTTGCGTTGGCGCAGGCGGCGGCGCGGGTGGTGGCGCGACGGACGGAGCCACGGCCGGTGCGAACGTCGCCGCACCCGGCTTCGTTTCGGCTTTGTCCTCTGCCAAGAGCTCGCGCAGCTTCTTCTCGCGCTCGGCGTCCTTCTCGGCGATCTTGCTGGTGTCGAAGGTGAGTAGCGGCAGCTTGTCGCCGCTCTGCATCATCGGCAATTTTCCGTCCCAGCGCTCGATGGCGCGGTACTGGAGCACCGTGCCGGTGGTCGAGAGGCGGATGATTTCGTTCGATTTCGCGTCGGCGCGCGCGCGAATCAAGACCGCGTCGGCCTCGCCCTCGGCGCGCTGACGGGCTGCCTCGGCTCCGCCGTGCGCCTGCGCCACGTTCTGCTCGGCCTCCGCGCGCACCTGGCGCACGCGGTTTTCGGCCTGGATCGCGTTCTGGGTGGCCTCCATGGCGCGATTGATGGCCTGCGCCACGTTCTCCGGTAAACGCAGCGCGCCGTTGATGGTCAGCTGGTCGATCACGAAGCCGTCTTTGCCCAGCACGTCGCGCAAGCGCGCCGACACGTCGGTCACCAGCTTGCCCTTCCCGGCGCCGTAGATTTCTTGGACGGCCATGCGCGAGGCGATGTCGTTGAACGCTTCACGGACGGCGTTGCGCATGTAACCGTGAGCCAGCACCATCACGTCCGGCTGACGGAAGCGCAAATACAAGTGCGGCGCGAGCAGCGAATCGATGTGGAACGAAACGCCGATGTCGGCGCTGACGTTCACGCCCTCTTGCGAGGAAAACGTGAGCGACTCGTCGATGCTTCGCCCCTCCCCGGCCGCTGACGTCCAGACCACGTTCTGGACGCTGATCGGGAAGGCCACGATTTGCTCGGTGAGCGGGTTGTACATCACCCAGCCGGTGACCACGGGCATGTCCTGCACGCCGCGAGCACTGCCGGCCAGCTTGACCCGGATACCGACGTGCCCAGCGTCGATGCGCATCAGCGTGGCGTTCAGCAAGAAACCGACGCCGACCAGGATCAAGATGCCAAGCACGATGCGCCGCAGCGTGCTGCCGTCAGCCTCGGGGCCGAAGGAGATCTTTTTGGATGCCACGAAGCTGGTCTAGTCGACCCGCCTGCACAGCGCTACCGCGCGCCAATTTCGCTGCAGAACCGCTCAGAAAACGGCGCTGATGATCAACATCGTGACGTACGCGACCGCGCCGCTCAGGGGCAACGTGAGCACCCAGGCGAGCAGGATGTTCGAAGCCACACCCCAGCGCACCGCGCTGACGCGCTTGCTGGCGCCGACGCCCATGATGCAGGCGTTGATGCAGTGGGTGGTCGAAACCGGGATGCCGAGCTTACTGGCGGCCAGAATCACCAAGGTGCCGGAGGTCTCCGCGGCGAAGCCCTGGAGCGGCGCGATGCGAATGATCTTCGTGCCCATGGTCTTGATGATGCGCTTGCCGCCGGCCATCGTGCCGAGGCCGATGGCCGCAGCGCAGATGATGATCACCCAACGCGGCACTTCCGAGCCTACGGGCGTCATCCACACCGGCAGACCGCCATGGCCGGCCGCCATGAACGCGGCCAGCGCCAAGGTGATGATGCCCATGGACTTCTGCGCGTCGTTCGAGCCGTGCGAAAACGCCATGCCGCAGGCGGACACGAGCTGCAGCCGGCGCGAGCCGACGCGCACGGTTCCAGGCCGGAAATTTCGGGCGATCCAGGTCAGCCCGACCATCATGAAGAAAGCGGCGATGAAGCCCAAGGTGGGCGACAGCACCAGGGGCACGAGCACCTTCTGCGCCAGCGCATGCCACTTGAACGCGGACACGCCCGCGTGCGCCACGACGGCGCCGCCGAGCCCGCCGATCAGCGCGTGCGACGAGCTCGACGGGATCCCCCACCACCAGGTGAGCAGATTCCAGATGCACGCGCCGAGCAGCGCCGCCAGGACGACCGTTTGACTCACCACGGCAGGGTCGGCAAAACCGGAAGCGATCGTCTTGGCCACCGCGGTTCCGGCCATGGCGCCGACGAAATTGAAGATCCCCGCCACGATGACCGCCGTGCGCAAGGGCAAGACGCCGGTCGACACCACGGTCGCGATCGCGTTGGCCGCGTCGTGAAAGCCGTTGATGTAATCGAAAATGATCGCGGTCACGATCACGGCGATGAGCAGGCTGAGCATCGTTACCCGTGCTTGATCGCGAGGTTCGCCAGCGTGGAGCCCACGTGCTGACAGTAGTCGATGCTGTTTTCCAGATGATCCAGCACCTCGCGTTCGCGGAGCAGCTGCTTGGCGTCGATCGAGGTGTCCTTGAACAGCGCGCTGACGGCGCTACGGAACACTGCGTCGCCGTCCTTCTCGAGCTTGCGCACTTCGCGGCTCGCCTCGATTAGCTTGGCGTAGTCGTGAGCGCGCAGGTGCGGCAGCGCGTTCTTCAGCACCTCGGTGCACTCCACCAGCTTGTCGATCAAGCCGACCATGGGAGCGGTCGGGCGCTCGACGCCGTACAGCACGCACGCGCGGGCTGCGCCGTTCATCAAGTCGAGCACGTCGTCCAGCTCCTGCGAGAGCTTCTGCAAATCTTCGCGATCGATCGGGGTCACGAACGTGCGTGCGATCGACTCTTCGACCTCGTGCGCGATCTTGTCACCCTTGTGCTCGAGCTCCTGCACCGCGAAGCGCACGTCGGCGGCGCTGACGCTCTCGTCTTTGAAGCGCGCCACGGCCAGCGCTGCCTCGTGGGCGACATCGGCCTGAGCCTCTAGAAAGCCGTAGAAATGGTCTTCGCGTGGCAAGAACCAGCGGACGATTGCCTGTAGGCCCATGGGCGCGCGTCTTGGCCGCTCGGCCCTCGGGCGTCAAGAGAAAGTCTCAGAAGCGCCTTCCACCCGTCACCCATTACTCGCTCAGCACACGAAGTGAGCCGCGAACCACGCCATAGCCACCGGAGGCGCGCAGATTGCGAAATATTTCTTTGCCGCTCAGGCGACCGTCCAGCAAGTCGCGGTAGGCGCGCACCGCGCGCTCTGTCTCTTCGGCCGACTCTCGCACCAATTCGAGACGAAAGCGCCTGACCCCCGCTCGTTGCAGCGCCGGCACGAGTTCGGCGGCGCTCTGCGGCGAGGCGTGAAATACGGTGTTTCGACAGCCCACGTCGGCCTCTACCGGGTGATCCATGTGGGCGCGGTCGCGCAGCGACAATTGATGCCGATCGCAAGGCCGCCCGCAGCTCAAATGGTCCTTCCCCGCAGACAGCAGCGCGGCGATCACGCAGTGCTCCATGTGAAAGAGCGGCATGGGGTGGTGCAGCACGACCTCCGCGTACGGCGCGAGCGATTCGGAGAGCAAGCTGAGCAGCCGCGGCGAATCCAGATCGAACGAAGGTGTAAAGGCGGATAGGCCGCGCGACAGGACTTCCAGCGCGGTCAGCTGATTGCTGACATTGAGCGAGAAGTCTCCGATGCGCAGCGCCGGGCTGCCGCCGAGAACCAGCGCCTCTTGTTCGAATAGCGCCCCCAGACTGCGCACGAGCACGACATCCGGCAGGAGCCCCTCCAAGTAGCGATCGATTTTCTCCTCACCCGGCTTGCGGATGCGTGGCGGGGCGACCCCCACCAGCGCACCACGGGCCCGCAACTCACGGAGGGCGCTGCCGGTCCCGGTGAGCTCCAAGAAATCCAAGTACACCGCGTCCGCGCCAGCGGAAAGTGCGGCGTCTGCCTGAGCGCGGTTGCGACACAGGACGAACAACCCTGCTGGCGGTGGCGTACGCAACGAGGCCAGCGTCGGGACTGCTCGCGCTGGCTTGCTTCGAGCGGGGAAAAGCGGGCCCGGCTCGGCCGAGGTGAGCGCGGCCACCAGTGCGCGGCGCGCGCGATTGAGCGCCGATACCGGCAGCCATGCGCCGCTCGGCAGATCGACCTCGAGCCCAGCGAAGGCGAACGGCGAATCGCCGAGCCGACCGAGCTTGTCTGCCAACTCGGCCGCCGAGGTGGGCTGGTTCTGCGCCGGTTCCACGTTCGTGTCCGCTTGGACGCGCGCGTAGCGTCCGCGCTCGCTCCGCCCCTCGAGCGTGAACGGTTCGCCAAAGCGACCCGCGATCGTGAGTGAGAGCCGTTCGCGATAAGGTTCACGCGCGAGCAGCGTGCTGATCTCGCCTTCGGTCTCGGGATCGTGCGAGCGAAATACGCGCCGCCCGCGACCGACCATGGCCAGCTCGAGCTCGGGACCGAACCATAATTTGGCGGCGCTGCCTGCCGGGGCCGTGCTGACGTCCGCGCCCGCGACTTCGATGCCCCAGACGCGCCCGCCGATCTCACCCTCGCCTGCCCAGCCGCCTTCGACGAGCAAACCGTCACCGCGTGCGATGCTTGCGCTGGCCTGCACCAAGAGCCAGGACCGACCCGCGCGCTGCTCACGGCCGAGCGCCTGCGCGACCTCGAGCCCGCGATGATCGCAGGAGCGGCCTTCGACCAGCTGCTGATGATTCACCCCGGAGAGAAAGCCTGGCCCCGAGCCGCGCGAATAGCTCTGTATCGCGCGTCGTTTCGTGGCGCTCAGATCGGGCGCTACGCCCTGGCCCAACGCGAGATCTACCGCTTGCCGGTACAAACGCGTGGTGGCCGCGACGTATTCGGGCCCTTTGAGTCGGCCCTCGATCTTGAACGAGCGGACCCCGAGCTCGATCAGCCGAGGCACGGCGGCGCTGGCTTCGAGATCTTGCGGGGACAACAGGTACGCGCGATCGCCGAGATCTTGCAGCACGCCATCGACCACCAGTTCGTAGGGCAAGCGACAGGCTTGCGCGCAGGCGCCGCGGTTGGCGCTACGACCGCCGATCGCTTCGCTCGTCAGGCATTGGCCCGAATAGGCGATGCACAGGGCGCCGTGCACGAACACCTCCAGCTCGACACGCGTGCCACGCGTGATCTGCTCGATGTCCGAGAGGCTCAGCTCACGCGCCAGCACTACCCGATCCGCGCCGAGAGACGCGGCGAACTCGACCGACGCTGCGTCGGTACAGGTCATCTGCGTCGAGGCATGGATGCGAAGACTCGGTGCAATCTGCCGCACCAGACCGACCGCACCGAGGTCCTGAACGATCACCGCATCGACGCCGGCACCCGCCGCGGCCCGCACGACTTCGGCCCAGGCGTCCAATTCAGCGTCGAACACCAGCGTATTCAGGGTAAGATGCGCTTTGACGCGCCGCTCATGGAGGCGCCCGACCGTCTCGGACAAGCCCTCGACGCTGAAATTCTGGGCGCGCGCGCGCGCGTTGAATGCGTCCACGCCGAAATACACCGCGTCGGCGCCAGCGCCGATCGCCGCCTCGAGAGCGAGCTGGTCACCAGCAGGGGCCAGAACTTCGGGGCGACTCGGACTTTCGGACATGGGCGAAAACCATAGCAAACACGGAGCGTCGCGCGAGACAACCTAGACAATCGCGCGATCCGCCGCGCGCGAGGCGGCTTGTCTTCGCCCAAACGCGTGGATAGCCTGGGACGAGATGAGTGAGGAGGCCCCGGATGCTCGCGCGTTGCGCGAGAGCGAGCAGCGTTTTCGAGCGCTCTCGGAGGCTGCACGCGAGGCCGTGTTCATCAACGAAAATGGCGTCATCCGCGAGGCCAACCACGCCTTCCTGGCGCTGCTCGGCTACACGCGGGAGGAACTGATCGGCCAGAACGGCGTGGAGTTTTTCGTGGCGCCCGAATCGCGGGAGGCCGTCATGGCCAGCATCCGCTCGGCGGGTACCGGCGGAACCTCCGAAATCGTCCTTTTGACCAAGACGGGCGAGCGTCGCCTCGTGGAGTCGAGCTCCCAGGCCATCATCTATCAGGGCCGCCCGATGCGCGTCGTCACGATGCAGGACCTGACCGCGCGTCGAGCCGCCGAGGCCGCGCTGCACGAGAGTGACGAGCGCCTGCGCTCCGCGATGAACGCCGCGCGCATGGGCAGCTGGGAGTGGCTGCTCGAACCAGACGAGATCAGCTGGAGCCCACAAATGTACGAGCTGTTCGGTGTACCCGAGACGAGCTTCGACGGTACCTACGGCTCGTACCTGGAGTTGGTCCACCCGGACGATCGAGCGCGCGTGCAACAGAACATCGAAGCCTGCACACGAGGGCCGACCGCCGAGGTCGCGTTCGAGCACCGAGTGCTCGGCGCCGACGGCGTTGTGCGTTGGGTCGAGAACCGCGGGCGAGCCTTTCGCGACAGCCAGGGCGAGGCCGTACGCATAGCCGGGACGAGTACGGACACCACCCGCCGTCACGAGCTCGAAGAGCAGCTCCTGCACAGCCAGCGGATGGAAGCCACGGGTCGACTCGCAGGCGGCATCGCTCATGATTTCAATAACCTGCTGACCGTGATCATGAGCTACAGCGAGCTCGGTCGGTTCGCGCTCGAGCCGTCACACCCGTCCTTCGAGGCGCTCGAGCAGATCAATGTCGCGGCTCAACGCGCGGCAGCGCTCACGCGGCAGCTATTGATCTTCGCGCGCAAGGAGGTGACCGACCCGAAAGTGATCGATCTGAATCAGCTGGTCGAGAGCGTGGCCAAGCTGCTGCATCGGGTGGTGGGTGAAGACGTCATCTTGTCCATCGATCTGTTCCCGGGCAGCGCTCCGGTGATGATCGACCCGGTGCAGTGCGAGCAGCTACTGATGAACTTGGCCGTCAACGCGCGCGACGCGATGCCGTCTGGCGGCTCACTCAGTATTCGCACAGCCATCGAAGCAGCGACCGTCCGCGTCAGCGTGCTCGATACCGGTCTCGGGATGCCCCAAGCCGTCCAGGTGCGCGCGTTCGAACCGTTCTTCACCACCAAAGACCCGGGGAAAGGTACGGGGCTCGGGCTGTCTACGTGTCTGGCAATCGTACGCAACGCGGGCGGCACAATCGCCATCGAGAGTGAGCCCGGGCGGGGCACGGCCTTCCACGTCGCGTTGCCGCGTGCCGACGCCGACGCCGACGCCGAAGGGCTCGAGCGCCCCTCGTCGATGCCGCGTGGCGACGAGACTGTGCTCCTGATCGAAGACGACGCCGTGGTGCGCCAGTTGACCGCCCGCATCTTGCGCCGTCAGGGCTACAAGGTCTTGGTTGCGACCCAAGCCAACGAGGCGCTCGAGTTGGCCGCAGATCACAGCACGCGCATCGACCTGTTTTTGTCCGACGTGGTGATGCCGGGCGAGTCCGGGCCCTCGGTCATCGAGCGTTTGTCCGCGGCGCGACCGAGCACGAAGGTGTTGTTCGTCTCCGGCTATCCCGGCGACGACATTTCACGCCGAGGGGTGGACGAGGGCAGCTTCCGATTTTTGGCCAAGCCCTACTCGAGCGAGCAACTCGCGCAGCGCGTGCGCCAAGTGCTGGATGACTGAAGGCTCACTCCGCGGGCGTTTCGACGATCGCCGCGGCGCCCTGCAGCGCGTCGCCCACGGAGGCCGGCGCCGCCTTCGAGCCGATTCGATTCGAGTGCAGCACGTGCGGCGGCGGGGTGTGCAGATCCCAAACCAAGCCGACCCAGGAGAGCACGCGCAGCACATAGTACGTCGGGTCGATTTCCCACCAAAAGAAGCCTTGGTTCACCGAGCGCTGGTAGTAGTGGTGGTTGTTGTGCCAGCCCTCACCCATGGTGATCAGCGCCAGCAGCAGATGGTTGCGGCTGTTGTCGGTGGTGACGTAGCGCTGCGACCCGAACACGTGCGTCAGCGAATTGATCGTGAACGTGCCGTGCCAGAGCAGCGTGGTGGACACGAAAAATCCCCAAAACAAGGCCCAGCTGCCGCCGATTAAGTACAGGCCGGTCGCGTAGGCGATGGGCACCAGGATGTGAAAGCGATCCAAAAAGCGGAGCTCGGGGAAGCGAGCCAGATCCTTCACCTTCGAGAGATCCGTCGAGTCGTACTGGCGCGAGACGATCCAGCCCACGTGGCTCCACCAGAAGCCGTCTTGCAGGACGGAGTGCACATCGTTCGGTTGGTCCGAATTGCGGTGGTGCGTGCGATGATGCGACGCCCACCAGAGCACGCCCTTTTGCACGCTGGTCATCGCCAACAGCGCCAACACGAACTGGAACGCGCGGCTCGTACGGTAGGTGCGATGCGAAAAATAGCGGTGGTAGGCGCCGGTCACGCCGAACATGCGCACGTAGTACAGAGCGATCGCCAAGAGCGCCCCGGACCAGGACCAGCCGAACCAAAAGATGCCGACGACGGCAGCGATTTGAATGGCGAAGAAGGGAGAAGCTTTGAGCCAAGCAATGCTACGCGGATTGCTCGTGACCTCGGACGTCGACATGTCCTTCAAGTTAGCGCTCCGCTCGTCAGAAACGGGTCATGTCACAGTCACGACTACACTTGCCGAGCCGCCTCGCCAGGGGCGAAGGGCGGACGGTGGGCCGTTTCAGATCGAGACAGGCGCCGAAAAAGCCCGCGCATCGAGCCACTCGGCCGGTACTCCAGCAGGGCCGGCGCGCCAGCACTACGGCCCGTAGCCGCCCCGTTCGGCGGAGCTGAGCGTCGCGCCGTTCGAGGCGATCAGCCGTTTGTACCAGTGCGCCGAGTCCTTCAGGGTTCGCTTTTGCGTCGCGTAGTCACAGAAAATCAGGCCGAAGCGATGCTTGTAGCCGTGCGCCCACTCGAAGTTGTCGATGAACGACCAATGAAAATAGGCCTCGATTGGCACGTCATCGGCCAGTGCCCGGCGCAGCTCGACCAAGTGACGCTCCATGAAATCGATGCGCGCCGCGTCATGCACTTGGCCGTCGAGTGACGGCCAATCACGCGACGAGAGGCCGTTCTCGGTGATCACGATCGGCTTTTTATAGCGCTCCCAAAACAAGCGCGGGCCCCAGTACATCGCTTCCGGTGTGACCAGCCATTCGAAGGCCGTGATCGGATAACCGACTGGAGTCGGTACGGGCTCGGGCCCGGCCTCGCCCGCGCGCACGTACTGACCTTGGTAGATGTTGATCCCGCAGAAATCCACCGGCTGATTGATCAGCTCCAAGTCGCCCGCCAGGATCCGTGGCACCTGGCCCGCGAAGAAGCGCAGCCCCTCTTCAGGGTAGTGTCCCAGAAATACGGGATCCATCCACCAGCTGTTGGTCCAGGCCGTTTCGGCGTTCACGGCGAACGCAGCTGTTCGCGCGGCGGCCAGATCGGCGGCGCTATCGCTGGCCGGGATCTTCGACAGCCCGACCGGCGCAAAGCCGATTCGGGCAGGTTTTACGCTGGCCGCGCGAATCGCCTGGACCGAGCGGCCGTGCGCGAGCAGCGCGTGATGGCCCGCGAGCAGCACCTCCGCAAAGCGCAGGCGATCGCCCGGCGCATGCCGCCCTTCATGATGGCCGGCGCCGATGAACACCTGAGGCTCGTTGAGCGTCATCCAGTTTCGTACGCGGTCGGACAATTTCCGCGCCACGACGTCCGCGAATTCACCGAACCACTCCACGGTGTCGCGATTGAGCCAACCACCGCGATGATAAAGCGCGAGCGGGTAGTCCCAATGAAACAGCGTGACCCAAGGATCGATGCCGGCAGCCAATAGTTCATCGACCAATCGGTCGTAGAAATCCAAGCCTCGTTCACTCACCTTGCCTACGCCATCGGGGATCACTCGCGGCCACGAAACGCTGAGCCGGTAAGCGCCGAGCCCGATTTGCTTCATCAGCCCGACGTCTTCGCGGTAGCGAGCGAAGTGGTCGCAAGCGACCTCGCCGCTCTGCCCGTTCCAGACCATGCCCGGCTTTTTGCAGTACATGTCCCAAGTGGACAGGCCCTTGTCGTCTGCGTACGCCGCGCCTTCGATCTGATACGACGCAGCGGCTGCGCCCCACACGAAATTAGCTGGAAAGGTGCGACTCATTGGCGGCGCCACTCTTCCCCAACGGCTCAGCGATTGCCAGAGACAAGCCGAACCTGGGTAGCTGCGTTCAGCAAATAATGCGCCTTTCGAAAGCGCCTTTCCAAAGTTCAGCCACCGAGCAGCTTGCGAATGCCGCCGAGCAGGGTCTCGGGCGTGAAGGGTTTGGGTACCAGCGCAACATCCCGGTCGAGCCCCCCGAGACCAGTCAGCACGTCGCCGGTGTAGCCGGACATGAACAGCACTCGCAGCCCCGGATACAATTCGAGCAATGCGTCGCGCAGCGCTCGGCCATTCATCCCGGGCATGACCACGTCGCTCAGCAGTAGATCGATGCGGCCCTTTTCTTGGCGCGCGAGCTCGAGCGCGGCCAGGCCGTCTTCCGCCGTCAGCACGCGGTAGCCGTTGCGCTCCAGGACGCTCTTGACGAGCGTGCGCACGCTCGGATCGTCCTCCGCCACGAGCACGGTCTCACCGCGCCCCGGCTGCGCGAAGACGCCCACAGGCGTGGGCTGCACGCCCTCCTTGGTGCACGGGAAGAAGACGCGGAACGTCGCGCCTTGCGCCACGGCGCTCGTGACGGCGATCGCACCGCGGTGCTGTTTGACGATGCCGTACACCGTGGCAAGCCCGAGCCCGGTGCCCTTGCCACGCTCTTTGGTGGTGAAGAACGGCTCGAACAAGCGCGCCCGCGTCTCTTCGTCGATGCCGTGCCCAGAGTCCGCGACGCACAGCACGCCGTACGAGCCCGCCTCGAGCTCCAGCTCGGCGTCCGGCTCTCCGTGCTCCTCGCGCGCAACGCTGACCAAAAGGCGGCCGCCCGTCTTTTCCATGGCGTCTTGCGCGTTGACGACCAAGTTGAGCACCACCTGCTGCAGCTGCGTGGCGTCCGCCCGGATCACCACGCGCTCATCGGGCAACTGCAGCACGAGCTCGATCGATTCAGGGATCATGGCGCGCAAGATCTTCTCGATCCGCCGCACCTGTTCACTCAGATCGAGCGGGCGCACCTCGAGCGCTTGTTTGCGGCCGAACGCGAGCAGCTGACGGACGAGCTGCCGCGCGCCCTCCGCGGCCTCCAAGACCACCGCCAAATCAGCGTAAATCGGGTCGCTCTCGGGCAAGCTGCTGCGCACCAGCTCGGTGTAACCGATGATCGGCGTGAGCAGGTTGTTGAAGTCGTGGGCGACGCCGCCGGCGAGATGGCCAATGGCTTCCATCTTGCGTGCTTGGGTCAGGTGTTCTTCGAGCTCCGCGCGCTCACTCTCCGCGCGCACGCGGTCGGAGACATCGCGCACGTTCACGATCACGCCGCCTACCCCGCGCACATCGAATGCGGGACGTCCCACGAGCTCGACGTAGCGCTGTTTGCCGTCCTGATGCAGCACGCGCAGCTGATCGAAGACCGGCTCGTCGCGAGCGATCGCTTCGGTGAGCCGCGCGCGCGCGGGCGCTAGGTCATCAGGCGCAAGCCACTCGAACCAATTTTCACCGATCACGGCAGCCGCGGAGCGACCGAGCAGGCGCTCGATGGACGGACTTGCGTACATCACCTGCCCCTGGCTATCGATGACCAGGATCACGTCCAGCGCGTTTTCGACGAACGCGCGTACCCGCTCCTCGCTCTCGCGCGCCGCACCTTCCGCTCGCGTTCGATCGCCGATCTCGACGAGGAGGCCGTCGAGGGTTTCGCGCACCTGCCCGGTCATCAGGTTGAAAGCGCGCGCCAAGGCTTGAACCTCGCGCGGCCCCGAGATCTTCGCGTGGGTCTCGAGATCTCCGCGCGCGACGCGCTCGGCGCTCTCGGTCAAGCGCAGGATCGGCGCGGCCACGCGCGTGCCGAAGAAGACCGCCGCCAGCACCGCAAACACGGCCACGCCCAGCGCCACCAGGCCGGCGCTCATCAGCTGCTCCTCGACGGGCGCCATGAACGCGGCGCTCGGGCGCACCACCGCGACCCGCCAGGGTTTGCGCTGGATCATCCTGCCCGCCACCTTTTGCTCGTGTCCGCCGCCGTACGCCTCCAGCGGGAGGTGCGTCGTGAACATCGGCGCGCGGTCGAGTTCGAGCATCCCGCGCGATAGCTCCGGCGAGTCGAGCGCCACGCTCTGGCCCACGGCCCGGGGCTGCAAGCCGTGCGCGAGGTAGCGTCCGTGCTGATCGATCAGCGTCAAGAACGCGCCGGGGCCCAAGAGCGCCGTGTCGCGCGCCACGAACCGCTGCAAGACTTGCGCGTAGTAACGCAAACGCAGCACGCCCACGACTTGGAACTCAGCGTCGCGCACGACCGCGCTGAAGGTCACGACTAGGCGCTTCGAGCCAGGGGCGATTGGCTCGAGCTCCGAGACGTACGGCAAACCGTCGTGCGTCGGCGCGCGAAAATAGCCGTTTTGGGACTCGTCACCGCCCACGTTCGGGTGGCTGGAATCGGCCGCGTTGCGCCCTGCGCGGTCGAGCAGGCCATACGAAGCGACGAAGATCGAGTCGCGCAGCGCGCCGCGCTCCAAGAGCTGTTCGAGCTCCCGCCGGTCTGGGCTTTTGGCGCGCGCTTCGTCTGACAGCAACAAGAAGCGAGCTAGGGCCGCGTCTTGCGCGTCGCTGCGCACGTTGTCCAAACTCTTGCCGATGAAGTCGTCGATCGCGTTGGCGGTCAGCTGCGCTGCAGAGGTCAGCAAGCGCGCTTCGCGCTCGACCAGCACGTTCTGCGTGACGCGCGTCTGAATCAAGGTGAGCACGATCAGCGAGCCGAGAGAAATGCCGAGCGCGAGAATGATCAGCCGCCCGCGGATCCCCATCCGTTCGCCGAGAGGGAACTTCATGGGGCCGCCGGCAGGAAGCGCGGATCGAGCAGCAGATGGAGATCGGGCGAGGCGCTGAGCGTGCCGCGACTCAAGAAGTAGTCGACGTACCGTTGCAGAACATGGTGCGCCGACTGGTTGGTCGTCCCCGGTTCGAACAATTTTCGCTCTTCCTCGAGCGTGAACAGGTGGATCCCGGAGCGGATCAGCGTGCCTTGGAACGCGGGCAAGCGCTTCTCCAAGAGCGCGTCGTCTTCCGCGGGGTGGGCCTTCCAGTGCTCGACCGCGCGGAACCAGGCCTTGACGAAGCTTCGCACCGCTGTCGGACGCGAGCGCAATGTCTCACCAGAAAAGATGAAACCATCGAGGACCGAACCGTCCGCCTCGCGGCTGGTGTAGAGCACCTTGGCGCCCAGGGCTCGAGCACGCGAAGCGTACGGCTCCCAGGTATGCACCGCGGCAAGCTCGCCTGAGACCAAGCGATCGACGGCCTGCGAGGCGTCGATATTGACGACCTTTACGGCCGAAGGCAAAACGCCGTGCTGATCCAGCATCTGGCGCACGAGCACTTCCCCGAACCCGCCCAGATTGGTGCCCACCGCTCGCCCTCGCAGATCCTCGGGGATGTTCACCGGAGGCATGCCGAGGACCATGTCGGCGCCGTTCGAGAGATCGCTGAATAGGATGATCCGCGCGTCCGAGTTGGCCTCGACCACGTTGATCGTATCGCCCGTGGCGACGCCGATGCCGTCCAGCGTGCCAGCGGCGAAGTCGACTAGCAGCTGGTCCGTGTCTTCTGGGATCGAAAGCTCGACCGCGACCTGCTCAGCGCGGAAAAATCCCAAGTCATCGGCCAGCAGCGCGGGTGAGTAACCCGCCCACAGGTCGAGGCCGATTTGCAGCGGTGGCTCACGGCTCGCGGGCGCGGCCTCGGGCCGAGTACAGGCGAAGAGCAGCAGGCCGGCCAACGAGGCCCCTGCTGCTCTTAGCCCAATACGCGCCGGCACCAGCAAAGTAGAGCAAAGCCAGCGCGCGACTCCAAGTCAAACGCCGAGCGCTTGCATCTTGCGCGCAAATTTGGCGCGCGGCTCTGCATACGCGCGCACGGACTCCGGCGAACTTTCGACGCGGACGCTCGCGTCGGCCACGACGAAGCGCGCGTACAGGTCCGCCCAGGACAGGCCCGTACCCGCATGGGCAGCGCGCAGGGCCGCGCCCAGCGCAGCCGAGTTGGAGACCGAAATGGTCTCGATGCGCGCGTCGAACACGTCCGCGATCACCTGCAGAATGCCGCGATTCTTGGACGCGCCGCCGGTGACGCGCACGCTGCGTGGCCGCTCGCCGATCCAATCGGAGTGGCGCTGCATGGACAATGCCTGCGCTTCCACGATCGCGCGCGCGTTGGCCGGCGGATCTTGAAACGCGCGGAACGCGGGCGAGCCCTCGAGCTCCAGCTTCGGCTCGAGCAGCTTGGGCGTCATCTCGGGAAAGAAATAGGGCAGCATCGAGTTGTCGTCGTTGCCAGCGTTCGTTTGCTGCAAAATCGCGGCCTCGAAAGCAGGCCAAGACAAGCCCACGCGACGCGCCACTTCCTCGCGCGCGAGTGAGCCGTTGGCGAAACCGATCAGGCACATGAAGCCGCCCGCCGGATTGCCGAACACGTGCCCATAGCCGCGCGGATCGGTGCGCGGCTCGCGCATGGCGGCAAACACGGTGTCGCTCGTGCCCAGGCTGATCACTGCGGTGCCCGGCTCGGTCGCGCCCATGCCGACCAAGCTGCTCGGATTGTCGCCCGTGAACGCCAACACCGGCGTGCCAGGCGCAAAGCCGAAGCGCTTGACGAAATACGGCGAAAGCTCGCCCACGCGCGTCGCGGAGGGCACGGCAGGGAGCAGTTTTTGCGCCAGATCCGGCGCGGTGGCCGCGAGCAGCGCGGGACTCCAGGCGCCGCTCTGGAGGTCCAGCAAGTTCATGCCCGCGCCATCACCGAAGTCGATCGGAGCAGACGCGCCAGTCAAGATCGAGGCCATGAACGCGCTGACCAAGGTGACCTCTACCGTCTTCGCATACGCCTCCGGCTCGGTCTTCCAAAATTTGCGGATCTGCGGGCCGGTAAAGCGCTCGATGGCGCGCGAGCCGGTGACGCTGACCACCACCGAATCGCCGCCGACGGCAGCGGCGATCTCGCCACACTCCGCGGTCGTCGAGCTATCCAGCCAAATCGGCGCGCTCGCGCGGCTGAGCAATGGCCGCACCTGCTCGACCAGCGGCGTCGCGTTCGACCAGGCCGGGGCGTCGCTAATACGCGTGTTCAAATACACCGAGCCATGCTGCTGGCCCGAGCCGCTCACGCCGCGCACGGCCGAGAAATCGAAGCCGGTCTTTGCGATCTTCGACAAAAGCAGCTCGAGCGCGGCCACCCAGAGCAGCGGATCGGCGTGCCTTCGCTGCGGGTCCGGGTTTGGTAAGAAGCCCTGTGGTGAGCCGTACTCCGGCAAATCCTGACCGAAATTCACGGCCTCTTGCAGCACGACCTGGCCCGCGTCGCTGTCGATCACCAACGCCGAGAGGCTCTGAGTGCTGGAGTCCAAACCAAGGTAAAGTCCCATGCCTCGAGGCTATATCAGAAGCGCCGCACTTCCCGCGAGCCGAACCCACACGACCCGCCATGCAAACTTCTCAGCCTGACGGAACCAGACCGCTGGTCGCCCGCGCCTGGCTCGCCGCGGGGCCGACGCCCGTTCGATCTGCGCCCAGCGCGAGAGTTGTCCTGTGAAACCGAAACGTTGAACAGCGCGCTTCCGCTCACGACGCAATCGGGCTAGGTCTTAGGGATGCCGTCTTTCGATTCCGCCCGGAATTGCCACATCGTGCGCATCGTCTATGACGGGCCAGGGATCGCGGGAAAAACCACGAATTTGCAGCGCATTTGCGACGTGATCCCGAGCTCCCGGCGGAGCGAGATGTACACCCCGGCCGAGCTCAAGGGGCGCACGATGTTCTTCGATTGGCTCGAAATCGACGGGCCGGCCCAGGGCGGCCAAGCCCTGAAATTTCAGCTCATTACCGTGCCCGGCCAGGCCCAGCGCGCCTACCGGCGGAAACCGCTGATCGAGATGGCCGACGTGGTGGCGTTCGTCTGTGACTCGAGCCCCGAGGCCATCCCGGAAACGATGCGCACGTTCTCGCGCCTGCGCGCCTTGATGCGCCGCCGCGCGGAGAAGCTGCCGCTGATCGTGCAGGCCAACAAGCAAGACGTGGAGGGCGCGTACACGCCGGACAAGCTGCGCAAGCGGCTCAAGCTCGACGCCAGCGTGCCCGTGCTCCCGGCCACCGCCGTCAACGGCGGTGGCGTCAAAGAGACCTTATTGACCGCCATCCGCGCGGGCGTGCACACGCTGCGCGACTCGCGCATCACGCCCCTGGCCAAAGCGTTCGCCAACGCCGACGCGCTGTTCGATCACGTGCTGACCTTCGAGGATGCGCCCAGCACGGACGAAGTGGTGGACGCCGAAGAGCTGCACATCGCCGCCGAAGACATGGACGTCGACGGCGCGGCCGCCGCAGCCCAGCTGCAAGCCGCTTCGCTCGACGACCTGGAAGCCCGCGCTCGCCGCGCCGCGAAGCGTGGTCGCTCGCAATCGACCAGCAAATAGAGGGCGGATGCGCGCTGTTCGAACGGGATGCTGCGCCGCCCCCTGCGCTCTGCTGGCAGGGGGCACTCCGCGACGCCGAAGGCTGAGACGTCTGCGGGACGCCGCGTGACCATCAACCCAATCAGGCCAAATCGAACAGCAGCACCTCTGCTTCGCTCACGCCGCTGAGCTCGAGCGCGGCTTCGTCGCTGACCTGCAGCGCATCGCCGGCGGACAGCTCTTGGCCGTTGACCAGCAGCTTGCCACGCGCGACGTGTAGCCAAGCGTGACGCCCGGGAGCGAGCGCATACTTCTCGGTCTCACCCGCGCCGAAGGTGCCCGCCAAGAGCGTCACGTCTTGGTGCACCAGCACTTGTCCGTCGGCACCTGCGCGCGAAGCAACCACGCGCAGCTTTCCCTTCAGCTCTTGCTTCGGAAAATTCTTCTGCTCGTAGCCGGGCTCTAGATTGCGGCTCTCGGGCAGAACCCAGATTTGCAAGAAGTGCACGGGCTCGGTCTTCGAGGCGTTGAACTCACTGTGTCCGACGCCGGTGCCCGCGGTCATGCGCTGCACGTCGCCTGATTTCATCACCGAGCCGTTGCCCATCGAATCGCGGTGCTCGAGCGCGCCGTCGAGCACGTAGGTCAAGATTTCCATATCTCGGTGCGAGTGGGTCGGAAAACCCTTGCCCGGGGCGACGCGGTCTTCGTTGATCACGCGCAGGGCCCGAAAGCCCATGTGCTTCGGATCGTAATAATCGCCGAACGAAAATGTGTGCCAGGAATCCAGCCAGCCACCGTGCTCTGCGTGTCCGCGATCTGCCGCTTTTCTGAGAGTGATCATCGATACCTCCAAAGAACAGCCGAGAAGTTAAGCCTGCCCGACGAGCTGCGGAAGGGTCCGGGCCACAACAGACCGTTGTCGACCCGCAACGCGACCGGCGGCGGCGGCCGAAACCCGCTTGGCAAGCCCGCGGCACGGTCTATGATCTACGGGAAGGAACTCGTTGATGCACCCGGCTTCGGTCCTGATCCTCCCCGGCCTTGGAAACTCTGGCCCGGGACATTGGCAAACGCACTGGCAAGCAGAACATGGCTATCAGCGCGTGGAGCAAGCCAACTGGGATCAGCCAAAGCTGCCGGACTGGCTCGCCAATCTTCAGCGCGCGGTGAGCGCGCAGAGTAGCGGCGTGGTGCTGGTCGCACACAGCCTGGCGTGCTCGTTGGTCGCGCACTTCGCCAAAAGCCGTCCCGAACGAGTGCTCGGCGCGTTTCTGGTCTCGCCCGCTGACGTGGAATCGAAGCGCTGCACGCCCGACGAAACGCGCTGCTTCTCGCCCATCCCCCTCGCGCCCCTGCCCTTCCCCGCGCACGTCGTGACGAGTTCGGATGATCCGTACGTGGATCGCGAACGCGCCGAGTTCTTCGCCACCAGCTGGGGCGCCGGCTTCACGGACATCGGCTGCTGCGGGCACATCAACGCCAGCTCGGGGCTGGGCGCGTGGCCCGAGGGGCACGCGCAGTTTCGGGCTTGTCTGGCGCAGTGGGCGCTGGGGTAGAGCACTTCGGCACGCCCACCCACGCGGCATACGCCGTCGACGCAATCGGTCAGGCCGCCATTGCAACATTCGCCGCATGTTGGGCGTCTCGAGAACAACGCCCCGCCCAGGCCATCATTCCGTGCCAAATTCACTATCATCAGAGATGAACCTGATTGGGTCCGTGTTGTTCACCGGGTTGTTGAACACATAGCTGTACCGCGCAGCGAAATGGCGGATTGGGGTCGAATCGTGACGACGACGCGCTCTTCGTCGGCGGAATACTCGAAGAGCACCGTACCAAACAGTTCGTCACTATTTGGAGTGCGAGACACGCGCCAGGCGAGCTCGGGATTTGCACCACGCAGCAGCCACGACCTAAATTCCGACACACATCGAGCTGCGAGCCCGCTTGTTGATCTATACGGTGCGATTCATCGCAGTTGAAACAACGATAGAGGCCTATATCGCACCGTCGAGAATCGACATCAGGGCGCGGGCTCGCAGCTGGCGCTTTCCGTCAGCATGCCGCCTTGCGCGCACCACGACAGGATGATGCTGCGTTCTTCGTCTTGCAATGGCTCGACCGGCGGCTTGAGTTTGATGTACAGCGCCGGCATGCTTCCTTGTTCGACGACCAGCGCAATGCGTTCGAATCTGGTATTGCCTTGTCGATCGAGTGCCTGCGTATCATCGTAACTGACGAGCGAAAAGGGCGCGCCGTGGGTCGCGGGTGAGCCGTGACAACGCTGGCATTTCACGGCAAAAATTGCCTGAACGCTGCACCACGACGTGGGCGATTCAGCATCGGGATTCGCTTCGGCGTCAGTGTTCACTTCGGCGTCAGTGTTCACTTCGGCGTCAGTGTTCACTTCGGCGTCAGTGCTCACTTCGGCGTCAGTGCTCACTTCGGCGTCGGTATTCGCCGCGGCGTCGGCGTTTGCATCCGTGGCGCCATCTTGCCCGGCATCGGTGATTCGATCGATCGGCGCGGGCGCGCTGCACGCGAGCGCGAGGGCTGCGAGGCAGGGTGGCCAATACCGACGGGGGGAGCGAAGGCGCTGCTGTTGCGTTCGTGCGGCGGACAAATGGGCCTGATTCAAGTGTTGAACATCCTGCAGGCACCGAGCGGTGGACGCTTCGATTTCATTAGGTCATTTCGCGTGGATTCGGCGTCAGCGCGGAGTCCGCCACTTTGCAACTGAGACCAGCGTGCAACACGACCTTTCAACAAACGATGATGAGTGCCTTTAGTGAGCAATCATCAATGCCGTTACTCTGCGAGCTACTCGTGCACTCGGTGACTCGATCGCTCGAGATTGAGACGAGCTTCTCGATTTGGTCCACGCGAGACAAGGACTCAAAGGCAGAAAACGGCGGTTCCCGCCAGCCCTGCCGACGACAAGAGAATGGAATGATCAACCCCTCCCCCACAAAACATCTGTCCTCTGGTTCGCCGCTCGGACGCTACGAACTGCTGCTCCCCATTGCCAAGGGGGGTATGGCGGAAGTGTGGGCGGCCCGGCTGCACGGAACTCGAGGGTTTCAAAAGGTGGTCGCGATCAAGACCATCCTTTCAGGTGCCATCGACGACGCGCGCATGGAGGAGATGTTCCTCGTCGAAGCGGAGCTCGCGTCTCAGATCCATCATCCCAACGTGGTCGGGACGATCGATCTCGGCGAGCACGACGGGGTCTTGTATCTGGTCATGGAGTGGGTCGACGGCGAGTCGCTCAACGTGCTGATGTCGAAGGCCGCCGCTCAGGGTGGTGTGCCGTTGGCGATCGGCGTGAACCTGATTGGGCAGGCGTGTCAGGGGTTGTACGCAGCGCACCAGCTACGCGACGACCAGGGCGCCTTGCTGGGCGTCGTGCATCGCGATGTCTCGCCGCACAACGTACTGGTGACCTACTCCGGCACCGCCAAGCTGGTCGATTTCGGAATCGCCAAGGCCACCAGCCAAGCTTCGTCCACGGAAGCTGGTGAGGTGAAGGGTAAGTTTGCATACATGGCGCCGGAGCAGGTCCGCGCGCAGGCAGTCGACGCGCGCACCGATCTATTTGCGCTCGGCATCCTGCTCTATCAAATCACGACCGGAAAGCATCCATTCCGCGGCGAGAATCCCGCCGAGACCTTGCAAAACATCTGCGCCGAGCGCGGCCCCGTCCCGCCCAGCGCGTTTCTGCCTGACTACCCAGCGGAGCTCGAAGCCGTCGTTTTGAAAGCGCTGGCGAAGAATCCGGATGCGCGCTTCTCGTCCGCAAACGAGCTCTTGACCGCGCTTGAAAAAGCCATGCCGGGGCCGCTCGAGGCGAGCTTCGAGGTGCAGGTCTCCGAATATTTGAAGCAATTGTTCGGCCCGCGTGCCACCGAACGCCGCGCGGCCTTGCGCGTGGCCCAAGAGCGCATCGATCAGCAGCGCGCCGAGTCCTCGTCTCAAATCAGCCTCGGTACTTTACGAGCGATCGCCATCGATCACACGGATGGGTCCTATGCGTCACAGACCCCAAGCCGAGGCAGCTCGCCGCTGCTGACTCGAAACACCCCGACGCCCGCCCCGGCGCCACTGCCCAGCGGCCGCTCGAAGCAAGCGATCGTGGCCCTGGCCGGTGCGTTGGCGGTTGTCGGTGGAGCACTGATGCTGAACTTACCGAGTAGCTCCAGCGGTTCACCCAAGGCGGCGAGTGGCGGCATGGTGCCGGTCGAGACGATCATGCCGCCTTCCAAGGCCACGCCGCCTCCGATCGCGTCCGTCCTTCAAGCGGCGCCCAGCGCGCCGGCTTCGGCTGATCCGGAGCCCGCCGTGGACGCCACAAAAAAGGCGACCCGCGATCCGCGCAGAGCACCGGTGCGCGGCGCGCGCCCGCTGGCTGCCAACGCTTTACCGAGCGCACCCTCGGTGCCGCCGGGCACGCCGCCGACGACTGCCGCCACGACAGCCACTGCCACCCCATCCACGAACACCCTTGGTCGTGGAGCCTTCGGCGGGCGCCACTAAATCTCACACCGAGTTGATCAACGGGATCACGAGCACGGGATAAACTATGTCATTCAAGAACAATCACTACCTTTCGATCGTCGTTCCAAGTGCGCTCCTGGGTTTCATCGCGGCGCTTCAGCTGACAGGCTGTAGCGACTCACCGCCTGGGCTGCCGAGCGAGAACGCGGGCGCGGGCGGCGTCTTCGCTCAAGGCGGCGCGCCCGTATCCAACGGCGGGCGTAGCAAAGCGGGTGAGGCCGGTGAAGCGGGCGAGACCAGTCAGGCCGGTCAGGCCGGCGAGGGCGGCGACGCCGCAGGAGGCGCCCCCGATCATCCAGAGGGTGGCAGCACCGCGAGCGCTGGAACGACAGCAGGTGATGGCGGCAGTACGGCGATTGCTGGCAGCGCGGGCGAGCTGACCACGGCTGGCTCGGGCGGTCAGGGTGGGACCTTGGGACAAGCCGTGATCCCTGCCACTTGTCCGTTTCATACCGGCGCGCCAGTCTCCAACGGTGGCACGGGCGGAACGGGCGGCGCAGGCGAGACGGGTGGCGGCGGCGGCGCTGGTGGGGCTGGCGGCGCGGCTGGCGCGGCGTTCACCGTGACGCTCCAAACCAGCCCGTTCGTCGGCACCTACCTGGCCGATACGACCGGCAGAACGCTGTACACCTACGGCAACGACCTACCCGGCGACTGCAATACACCACCGGTGTCGAATTGCGTGACCGATTGCTTGATCAGTTGGCCAATTTTCCCTGCCGGCGCGCGGGTACTCGCGCCAGGCCTCGATGACGGCGCTTTCGGCGCGATCCTGCGCGCAGACGGCGCGTGGCAGACCACCTACTACGGTTGGCCGATTTACTATTACAAGACCGATCTGTTGCTCGGCCAAGTCGCTGGCCAAGGCAAAGCCAAGACTTGGCACATCGTCGAGAAGAAGCCGCCGGGAGTGAACATCATGAAGCCGGGCAGCTTCAGATACCTCGGTGACGTTTCTGGTCACACGCTCTACGTGTCTGCCGCGGATGTGGCCGGCAGCGCGAGCTCCGATCCGATCAGCAACTGCACGGGCTCTTGTCTCGCCACCTTCGAGCCGTTCCACGAGAAGAACTTCTCGGTGGTCACGTCGCTATTGATGGCCGATTTCGGCTCGTTCGTGCGACCCGGCACGGGCAGTATTCACGTGGCGTACAAAGGCATGCCTCTGTATCGCGCCGCGACCGACCTCAAGTCGGGCGACATGACCGGCACTACGGTCAGCGGGTTTACGGCGGCCTTGCCATGAACAGCGCAGCCCGATTCATCAGTCTGGGCTGCTTCGCCGGCTTCACGATTCTGTGCTGCGTGCGTCCGGCAGCCGCGGAGGTCACTGCTGGGCAGCGGGCCACCGCCGAAGCACTGTTCCAACAGGCGGCTCAGCTCATGGAGCAGAAGAAGTTCAGCGAAGCGTGCGAACAATTCGCGGCAAGCCAACAGCTCGATCCAGGGCTCGGCACCACGCTCTACCTGGCCGATTGCTATGAACAGGCGGGCAAAACCGCCAGCGCCTGGGCGCTCTTCCAGGAAGCCGCGGACGGTGCCCGCCGCGCGCAGCAGACCGATCGCGAGCAGATCGCCACCGAACGTGCCGCGAAACTCAAGGAGCGGCTATCGAAACTGGAGCTGCGCGTGTCCGCCGCTCGGCGCGTGCCCGGCCTCGAGCTTCGCATCAACGACGCGGCCGTGCCCAGCGCCTCTTGGAACGTGCCTCTGCCGGTAGATCCCGGTCACGCGCGCGTCGAAGCGCGGGCGCCCGGGAAGAAGCCCTGGCTGTTCGAGGTCACCGTAGCCGACGGACCAGCGACTCAAGTCGTGGAGGTGAGCGAGCTCGAGAACGCCCCTCAGCCGCTCCCCACCGAGACCGCGAGCGTGATGGACGCGAAGCTCACCCCCCGAGACATCGGTTCGACTCAGCGCATGGTAGGCTATGTGGTCAGTGCCGTGGGCGTGGTGGGACTCGCGGTGGGCGGCTACTTCGGCTACCGCGCGCTTTCTCTGAACAAGGATTCGAAGGGCGAGTGTCGCGCGGACGCTCCGAATGCGTGCACGAGCGAGGGCGCCTCGATGCGTGACGACGCGCAGACCGCCGCCACCGTGTCGACCGTGGCCAGCATCAGCGGCGGCGTATTCTTGGCCGGCGGCCTCACGCTCGTGTTTACGGCGCCCAGCGCGGCCCCCGCTCGCGCGGGCAGCAGCATGCCGACCCAAGCTTCTCTACCCGGCCTCGGGCTGCAACTGCGAGGTGTGTGGTGAGCCGCGTGCGTCGGCTGGCCGCGCCGCTCGCGTTCCTCGCGCTGAGCGCGGCCTGTTCGCAGGTGTTGGACATTCAAGACGCTTGGGTCGATCCGACCTTGAGCGGCGGTAGCAGCTCAGCAAAGAGCGGCGCAGGTTCCCTACCGGATGCCGGAGAAGACAACTCCGGAGGCACGGGCCCGGTCGCGGGCAGTCACAATCACTCGGGCGGCTCAGCTCAACAGACGGGCGGAAGTTCGGGCGCCGTCAGCACCAGCGCAGGCACGAACGGAGAGATGGCAGGCGCGGGCGGCGCGGACAATCCGAATCAGCCCAGCCCTTGCGAGACCTACTGCGACTCAGTGCTCAAGAATTGCAAAGGCAAGTACGAACAGTACCGCACGTTCGACCAATGTATCGCGGTTTGCAAGCTGCTGCCCGCAGGAACGCCCGGGGACGAGAACGTGAACAGCGTGGAGTGCCGGATCCGCCAAGCGCGCTTCGCGGAGAGCGAAGCGTTCCTGTATTGTAAATCCGCAGGCCCGCTGGGCGCTGGGAAATGCGGCTCCAACTGCGTGTCTTACTGCTCGCTGATGGATGCCTCGTGCAGCAAGAGCTCGACCGCCGGAAACGTCGAGCTGAGTTATTTCGAAAATACCCAAGAGTGCTTGTCGAACTGCGGAGCGATGCCCGACGATCCGACGGGCCCGACGCAGTACTCGTCCTCGGCAACCGTCGAGCCATCCACGTTGGTAGGCAATAACATCTATTGTCGAACCTACCACGTTACGGCAGGCATCGAGCAGGACGCCGCGAGTGAGCATTGCCCACATGCCATGGGTGGGGATCCGTGCATCCCCCAATGAACGCACAGGCGCGCGCTGATTGGTCCCGAGGAGGTAAGCAGTCGAGTCGCAGATGCTGATCGGTATCGCTCTGTTGGCCCTGGGCTTTGCGCTACTCGGCTACGTCGTGATTTCTCGTCAGGCGGCGCCCAGCGACGCGCCGAATACCGCCACGCCGAAGTCCTTGGCGCCCGGGCCAAAGTCCATCGCGCCCAGAGCAAACTCAGTCGCCCCCGGACCAAAGTCAGTCGCGCCCAGAGCAAACTCCGTTGCCCCCGGGCCAACGTCCGTCGCGCCCAGAGCAAACTCCGTTGCCCCCGGGCCAATGTCCGTAGCTCCCAGAGCAAACTCCGTTGCCCCGGGGCCAAAGTCCGTAGCTCCCAGGCCACGGGCCGCGAGTAGCAGGCCGCCCGCTTCGGACACGCTGGAGCCGGAAGATGGTGACATGGAGGAGACGCTAATGATGCGCGTCCATTCGACCCTGAGCGACGCGGTGCTCGAGCCCCTCCCGGACGAGGACGAGATCGCCTTGGCTCCGGTCTCTGTCGAGTTCGTGGCACCGCGCTCGGATGCCAAGGTCGTCGTTGCTTACGAAGAGGAAGCTGCAGAAGAAGAGGCCACGTCACCGCTGGCTCGAATTCTGGTCACCGCATCGGGCGACACCGATCGCGGACAACGCCGCCAGGCGAATGACGATAGCCTGCTCGTCTTGCCAGAGCACAGCCTCTTCGCCGTGGCCGACGGCATGGGCGGCTACGCCGGTGGCAGCGTCGCCAGTGGTCTTGCCGTCGAGGCGCTGAAGAGCGCGTTCGAAGAGCAGAGCTTCGTCGCCGAGTTGCGCTCAGCCAGCCCCATTCCGCGCCGCGGCGCTGAATTGGCCAGCTCGATCATGCAAGCACACCAGTCGGTGTTCAGCGCCGCGCGCGCCACGCCCGAACTCAGCAAGATGGGCACGACCCTGGTCGCCGCTCGCTTTTCACCGAACAAGCAGCGCGTGTACATCGGGCACGTGGGCGATAGCCGCTGCTATCGCTTCCGTCGCGGCAGCCTACGACAACTGACGACCGACCAAACCATGGGTACGGTCGGGCTGATGGGCCCGCACGCGGACGACCTGTTACAAGCCGTCGGGGTCAGCGGCGATTTGTCGATCGACTTGATTGTCGATAAGCCCCACGCGGGCGACATCTACTTATTGTGTTCGGATGGCCTGAACAAGATGGTCAGTGATCAACAGATCCAGCAAGTCCTTGCCACGCATCGAGATCTCGAGGTCGCCGTGTACGGCTTGATCGAACTGGCCAACGACGCGGGAGGCCGGGACAACGTGACCGTGATTCTGGTCAAGGTACTCGACCGCACGCTGCACGACATCGCGACCATCCCGAGTCCTCCCGCCGAGCCAAAAGGTTGGACCAAATTGCCAAACGTCTCGCCCTCGGGCGGCTGTAGTTCGGACGACGAGACGGTCGTCGGTCGCCTGCCGCCGGGGCACACGCCAGCGGTCAAGAGCCGCTCCTGAGCGCTCCCAGCCGCGCGATGCCCGCCTCCAGATCCGTCGCGGTCGCGCCCGCGGTGCTGATCCGAACGAACGCGCCCGGGCGTTCCGCTGCAAACCACGGCGCGCCCGGCGTGAGCGAGACGCCCGCGTTTGCGGCGGCCGCGACGAACGCCAGATCGTCGACTCCGGTGGGGAGTTCCACCCATAAGCTGAAGCCGCCATCTGGGATGCGCTGCAGGCGCGCACCCGGGAAATGGCGGTGCAGCGCGCGGATCGAGACATCGCGCCGTTCACGCAGCGTTTGGCGCAGCTTTTGGACGTAGTTGCCCCAACCGGCGGCGTTCACGAGCTCGAGCGCGGTGTCTTGCAAGATGCCAGCGACGAAGAAGTCTTCGGTGGCTCGCAGGGTGCGTAGGCGGCCGAGCACCGGACCTTTGGCGACGATGCCCGCCACGCGTAAGCCGGGCGCGGTCGATTTGGTGAGCGAGCGAATGTAGACCACGCGATCTCCCCCTTGCCGAAAGAGAGGCGCGGGCGGAGCGGCGCCGAAGGCCAAGTCGCGCGCGTAATCGTCTTCGATCACGAACGCGCCGGCCCGCTCCGCTAGGCGCAGCACGTCTTTGCGGCGTTGCTCGGAGAGCGTGACACCGGAGGGATTCGAGAACGCGGGTTGTAGGTAGAGCGCGCGGGCGCCGGTCGAGGCGAAGGCGGCCTCGAGCAGATCGGCGCGGATCCCTTCGGCATCGAGCGGCACCGGCACCGGCTTTAGGCCGAGCGAGCGGGCGACGCTGAGCGCGCCGAAATAGGTCGGAGATTCGAGCAAAATTGGGCCACCGAAGGGCACCAGCGTGCGGAAGGTGGCAGCCAGCGCGGCCTGCCCGCCAGGCGCGAGCACCACGTCTTCAGCCCGAGCAATGCCGCCCACGTCGCGCGCGAACCAGAGCCTGAGTTCGGGGTGGCCCTCGGGCGGCAAGCGATCCCAAGCCCGTGGATTGGCCGCCGCGCGCCGTGCGGCCCGGGCCAGCAGCGCCAGCGGTTGCAGCGAAACGTCGGTGTAGCCGCTGCCCAAGACCAACGTGCCAGGCACGGGCAATTCGAAGACGGAGTTGGCGATCGGATCAGTGGCTGGGCCGAGCACGGTGAGCTGCCAAGAAGAGTCCGCGCGCGGAATTTCTTTCGAACGCTCGGCGACGTACGTGCCGTCTCCAGGCCGGCTCTGCACCAAGCCCTCTCGCGCGAGCTGCGCCATCGCGCGCTGCACGGTGACCGGACTCGCTACGAACTCCGCGCTCAACTCGCGCACGGACGAGAGCAGCGTGCCCGGAGTGAGCCGCGCGACGCGCCGGCGCAGCTCGGTCGCAATGCGCACGTCGGCTTTGATCGAAGTGCCCGATGAGGGCTTGCCGTTACCGGAAAAACTGTTATCTAGTTTCATGTCTGAACTGAGTAACGATACTCCTAGTGCGCAGATAACGCTACGGTCGATTTGGAGCGAGTTTTCTAGCCACTTCGCCGGCCTGGGGGCGGCGAGCCTAGGTGTGCTCTGTTTCAGTCTTACTGTACCGGCAACGCGCGCTGCGGTACCCGAATTGGGTGCGCTCTTGGTCGGTGCGGGCCGTTCGGTGATCGCGGGCGCGCTCGCGCTCTTGGTGCTCGCCGCGCGCCGCGAGCGTTTGCCTGCGTGGACGGATCTGAGATCGCTCGGGTTGGTCGCGCTGGGCGTGATCTTCGGCTTTCCGCTGTGTAGTGCGATCGCCCTGCGCAGCGTGCCCGCCGTGCACGCGCTGGTGATCATTGGCTTGATACCGATGGCGACTGCGCTGCTCGCCGTGCTCCGCAACGGGGAGCGGCCTTCGCCCAAATTTTGGCTAGCGTCGTCTTTCGGCGCGGCCTCGGTGGTTGCGTTTGGCTTCACGCAAGCCAATCTGCGCTGGGTCGCGGCCGACGGCTGGATGCTGGCGGCGGTGCTGAGCGCGGCGTTCGGCTACAGCGAAGGGGCGCGTCTCACTCCGAGGCTGGGCGGCTGGCGCGTGATCTCGTGGGCTCTGGTGTTGTCGTTGCCACTCACTTTGGGTTTGTCACTGTGGGCCGTGGCGGTGGAGCCGCTGCCCGCCGCGATCTCGTGGCGAGCCTGGTTGGGCTTGGGCTACGTGGGGGTGATCAGCATGTATTTGGGATTTTTTGCCTGGTATCGCGGGCTCACGCGCACGACCATCGCGCGCGCCAGCCAAGTGCAGTTGGCCCAGCCGGTGCTCGGCTTCTTCTGGTCCTGGCTGCTGCTCGGTGAACGGGTGACCCCGGCCATGTTGTTCACCGCCGGCTTCGTCTTGGTCTGCGCGGCCTGGGCCAGCCAGAGCCGCGCGCAGCCGGAGTCGGTCCCGCACCGGAAAACGAGCCGCACTCCGAGCGGGCGTACCGCCACGGTGCGCATTTCCTAGTGGACTCTATCCACCTCCTGGGGCATTCACCCCCCGGGCATGATTCGGACTACTGATCTCGGTAAGGCTTACGGCGCGCGCGTGCTGTTCGAAGGCGTGAGCCTAGAACTCAACGAGGGCTCGCGTTACGGCCTCGTGGGCGCCAATGGTTCGGGCAAGACCACCTTCATCCGCGTCGTGTCCGGGGATGAGCAAGCCACGAGTGGCACCGTGCACATCCCCAAGCGCGCCCGCGTGGGCGTCTTGCGCCAGGACCACTTCCTCGACGATCAAGCGCTGATTTTGCACATCGCCATGATGGGCGATTCTTTGGTTTGGAAAGCGCTCGAAGAGCGCAATAAAATCATCGATCACGGCGGTGACGCCAGTAACCTGGCCGAGCTGGAGGAGGTGCTGAGCACGCACGACGGCTACACGCTCGAGGCGCGCGCCACGGCGATCTTGGAAGGCCTCGGCATTCCGATCGCTTCACACCAGCAAAAGCTGTCTACCTTGTCGGGCGGTTTCAAGCTGCGCGTGCTCTTGGCGCAAGTGCTGATCGGCGGTCCCGATTGCCTGCTGCTCGATGAGCCCACCAATCATTTGGACATCCTGTCCATCCGCTGGCTCGAAAAATTCATGGCCGCCTATCGCGGCACTGCCCTCGTCATCTCTCACGATCAGCGCTTCCTCGACAACGTCGCGACGCACATCCTGGACGTGGATTACGGCACGGTCACCAGCTACGTCGGCAATTACGCGCGTTTCGTGGTCGAGAAAGCCGCGGTGCGCGAGCGTAAAGAGATCGAGATCGGTCGGCAACAGAAGATCATCGCGGAAAAGCGCGCCTTCGTCGAGCGCTTCGGGGCCAAGGCCAGCAAGGCCAAGCAGGCCCAAAGCCGCATGAAGCAGATCGAGAAGATCGAAGTGGAAGAGCTCGCGCAAAGCTCGCGGCGCGAACCGCTGTTCCGCTTCGTCCCGGAGCGCCCGAGCGGCAAAGAGGTGCTCGAGCTCGAAGGGATCTCGAAAGCCTACGGCTCGAAGGTGGTGCTGAAGAACGTGTCCCTGACCGTGCGCCGCGGCGAGAAGCTGGCCGTGATCGGCGCGAACGGCCTCGGTAAATCCACGCTGCTCAAGATCATCATGGAGCGACTCAAGGCCGACGAAGGCAAGATCCGCCTCGGGCATGAAGTGCGCCTCGGCTACTTCGCGCAGGACCATCACGAGCTCTTGGGCAGCGATAAGCAGACCCCGCTCGACTACATCTGGAACGCGGTGCCTTCGGAGGGCACGGCCACCGTGCGCGGCATGCTGGGCCGCGTATTGTTCAGCGGAGACGACGTGATGAAGCCCGTCGGCTCACTCTCCGGCGGTGAAGCCGCGCGCTTGATTTTTTGCAAGATCATCGCCGAAAAGCCCAACGTATTGGTGCTCGACGAGCCGACCAATCACTTGGATTTGGAGGCCATCGCCGCCCTGGTCGAGGGCCTGAAGGCGTTCGAAGGCACGGTCATCTTCGTCTCCCACGATCGCTCGTTCGTGTCCGAGCTGGCCACGCGCATCTTGGAAGTGACCGCGGAGGGCCCGCGTGAATTCTCGGGCACGTACGCGGAATACCTAGCGCGCGCCGGCGACGATCACCTCGATATCGACGCCGTGAGCTTGAAGGCCAAGACCGCCAACGCCGGCGCTGGCAAGAGCTCACCTCCGCCGGCTGCCGGCGGCTTGTCCTGGGAAGAACAAAAGAAGCGCCGCAATCGCTTGGGCACGATGCCCGCGCGGCGCGACAAGTTGCTCGCGCAAATCGAAGCCGCAGAGGCACGCAAGAAGGCCATCGCCGACAGCTACACCGTCGAAGGCTTCTTCGAGCGCACCAGCCCCGCCGAGATTCAAAAGCTCGAAGCCGAGAGCCTCGCGCTCGGCAAGCAAGTCGAAGCCTGGCTCGCCGAGTGGGAAACGGTCGAGACCGAGATCGCCAAGATCACCGCGGGCTGAGCCTCATGCCTGGCTCGTCCCCCACGCGCCAGATCATCCAAGCGGAAGCCTTGGCCTGGCTGCTCGAACATCCGGCGCCGCCCGGAACGAGCGTGATCACTTCCCTGCCCGATGTCAGTGAACTGCCCGAACGCGGATTTTTGGGCTGGAAAACTTGGTTCGGCGAAGCCGCCCGCGCGGTCCTGCGTTGGACGCCCGCGCCTGGCCTCACGCTGTTCTTCCAGAGCGACATCCGTGAAGGCGGCGAATGGATCGACAAGGGCTACCTCGTGCAACGCGCCGCCGAGGCTGAAGGTCGCACCCTGCTCTGGCACAAGATCGTCTGCCGTCGCCCGCCAGGCACGATCAATCACGGCCGCGCCAGCTACTCACACTTGCTCTGCTTCGCTCACGAGCCGCGCCCGCGCATCACACACCCCGGCCCCGACGTGCTGCCCGACGCGGGCTACAAACCTTGGAGCAAAGCCATGGGCGTCGACGCTTGCCGGCTTGCTTGTCGCTTCTTACGTGAAGAGAGCGAAACGAAGCTCGTCGTCGATCCCTTTTGCGGCCACGGCACCGCCCTCGCCGTCGCCAACCACTACGGCTTCGATGCCCTAGGCGTCGAACTCTCCACGCGCAAAGTCCGCGCCGCCAAACGCCTCGTCCTCGACCTCGACACCTAGCGGGTCACTCGTCACCGCAGCCCGGCACGGGTCGCGGTGGGGTCACTCGTCACCCGCAGCCCGGGACGGGTCCGCGGCGGCCGTGTCGGCGAAAACAAACTCCGTATTCAGTTTTTTTTTTGGGGGGGCGATCGCGATCCAGCCACGCACCTCAAAGCCGCGCTGAATTTCCGCGCTGAACGCGCGCTAGGCGGCGGATTCGAGCGCGCGCTTCACGTCATCGAGGTGTTTGGCCGCAGAGAATTCGTGGTGAAACGCGCCGAGGATGCGGCGATTGGTGTCGATCACGTAGGTGATGCGGAGCGTGTGGTTGATGATCGGCAGACTCGCGCGGTAGGGCTTGATGATGCGGCGCTCGGGATCGGCGATCAGCGAGAAGGACACGCTGTGCTGATCGGCAAAACGCCGGTGGGAATCGACCGCATCGCCGCTCACTCCGACCACGTTCGCGCTGAGCGAGCTCAACTCACTCGAGGCGTCGCGAAAGGTGCACGCCTGGGCGGTGCACACCGGCGTGAAATCCTTGGGATAGAAATACAGAACTAACCGGCCGCGTTCGAGCAAGCCCGCCAAGGTGACGGTGTTGCCGTGTTGATCTTGGGCGCTGAATTCTGGCGCAAGGTCGCCGACTTTGAGCATTGCTCCCACGTCTAACTCAGGAGCACCCGCTTGAGTAGCCGGATCCCGAGCAAGAGCACCATCGGCGAAATATCGATCCCGGCCCCCGTCGGCAACAGTCGCCGAATCGGCGCGAGCACGGGCTCGGTCAGAGTCCGCGTGACGCTCACGATTGGATTGTCGTCAGCTAGGTTGAGCCAAGACACAATCACGGACACCAATACGACCAGCGAATATGCGTCCAGAACCAGCGAGAGAATGCCCACCAGACTGACGTAAGGCTCGCGCGCTGCTGTGGCAATTAGCAGCTGTCCTTTCGCTGCTTGGAAAAGCGGCCCAATTGCGCTAGGCTGAACAGATGAGCAGCACCGGCACCGAAGGCGTCAACTACGAAAGCCCGCCCCTGGTCGAAACGGAAATCGAGGGCACGGACTATCGGCTCGACGCCGGCAAGCAAGGCACCGCTTTGTGCATTTCCACTCGGCCCTCCGGTTCCTGGGATTGGTCGTTCGGCGGCGAAGCGCGCTGGGACGTCGGCTCGCTCCGTTGTAAGGCGTTCGAGCGGCGCACGCTGGATCAGCTCTCGCGCGCGTTCAAAGCCGCGCTCGAAAACGCCGACTGAAAACGCGGCGCTCGATGCGCGGCGCTCAATGCGCTGAGGAAAAGTAGATCACGAGCTGCACCGCATAAACCACGCCGAGCCCGATCAGCGTCCAGTTCACCACCCGGTCGAGCTGCTTGAGCACGGCGCGCAGCCGCTGCGGCGCAAATAGCTTGAGCGCGAACAAGACCGCGGCGCTGACGAAAATGATCCGCGACAGCATGCCGTCAGCCGGCCGACATCGCGTCGCGCAAGGCTTGAGTCAGCGCGCTGAGCGCCTTGTTCTTGGACGCGGCAGGCGCCGTGCGCGCATTTCTCAGCAGCGTGCGCAGGTGCTGCCGCTCTGCGCGCGCGTACTGTTCAAGGAACGCGCCAAACTCCGCCTCGCCACCGTCCAAAAGGCGCTTCCGCCAATCATCTGCCGGAGTGTTCGGGCGGCGCGAGTTCGGGTGCGACAGATCTTCCAGCCGCTCGCGCAGAAGCCCGAGATCGAGCCCGCGCAGCTCTTGGCGAACGAGGCGCAGCGCGCGCGCGCGTGCGCCGGGGCTGGTGATGCGCCGCGTGTCTTGCACGACACGCAGCACTTCTTCGCTGAGTTGCATACGCAGTAGATGACGCTCGCTGATGGTGGTCAGCGTCTTGGCGAATTCCATCCAAGCGGCCTCCGAGCGCTTACGCTCGGCGCGCAGATCCGTCCGCGACGTCAGATCTTCGTCGTCTTCCAGGGCGGGGTCTGAGCTTACTTCAATCGGTTTTCGCACGGCGGGACGATAGCGCGCTCGAAGCCCCGCTCAAGGGCAGTTTTCCGGAAAAGCCACGACTTAGCCCGGACGCGCCGGCAAACGGAGCGTAAATCGCGTGCCCTCCCCGACCGCGGAGCGTACGTCGATGCTGCCGCCCAATGCCACGGCCACGCTTTTGACGATGGCGAGCCCCAAGCCCGTACCCGAGCGGTCGGCATCGGTGGTGAAAAACCGCTCGAAAATCCGCCCCAGATTCGCTTCGGGGATGCCGATACCACGGTCTTCGACCGCGATCGTCACGAAGCGCTCGCCCGCGCGGCCGCTGACCTGGACGACCACCGGCACGCCCGGAGGTGAGAACTTGAGCGCGTTGTCGAGCAGGTTGAGAAGCGCGGTCTCCAGATCCGCCGGGCGCGCGAAGATCACCGGGATGCTCGAGCTGTAGTCGACCACGACGTTGCCATCGGGCCCTTGCGAGCGCTCCACTGCGCGCCGGACCAACGCTTCCAAATCGACGAGCACCGGGGACTCTTCCGAAGCATCGATGCGGCTCAGCTCGAGCAAGCGTGAAACCAGGCGATCGAGCCGCGCGGCGTCGAGCGCGATGTTCTCGAGGAAGCGCTGGCGCGCGTCCAAATCATCGGCCGCGCCCTCGGCCAGCAGCTCGGCCGCGCCGCGGATCGAGGTCAGCGGCGATTTGAACTCGTGCGCGACGTCGGCCGCGAAGGCAGAGATGTAGCGGTGCCGCGCTTCGAGCTTACGCGTCATTTCTCGAAAAGCTTCGGCCAGTTCGCTGATTTCGCCGCCGCCGGCCACGGGCACGTCGAGTCCGCTGTCGCCTGCGGCGATGCGTCGCGCTGCGTGCGCCAGGCGCTCCAGTGGGCGGGAGATGGTCCAAGCGAGCAGCAGCGTCATGCCCGCGGTGAGCGTCAGAGCCAGCACCAATACCAGCGTCAAACCACGGCGGATCCGGTGCATTTCTTGGAGCACCGGCGTGGTCGAGCGCGTGACATACACCGCGCCCCGCACCCGCCCATGCTCACGCACGGGCTCGGCCAAGAACAGAAACACCGCGGCCGGCCGCCGCGCGACGCGCGTGGCCGTGCTGCGTTTGCCTTGAAATGCGCCGATCAGCTCGGGCCGCTTTTGGAGCGGTTCTTCTCGGTCGGCAGAGTGAGTCCGCCCGCGCGTGCTGGACACGGACTCTTCGAGTTCGATTGCTCGCTCGCGCGTCAAGAGCGGCGCGCGCGGCTCCTTGCCCTCGGGCGGACCATTGCGGTGCGAATCGACCAAGAGCCCGTGCTCCGCGTCGAGCAGACGAATGCGCGTCCTCGTCTGCAGCGCCGCCGCGGTCAACTCGGCTTCTTGCTCCGGTGTACCGAACGCCTCACCGCGAAGAAAGCCCGCCTCGAGCGAGGTCTTGACCAGCACGGCTTGGTTTTGCATGTCGCGCTCGAGACCATCGAGTAGCTGGCGCTCGTACAAGCGCGCAAATTCCAAGCCCGCGATGGGCACCAGCACGACCACCAAATTGACGACCAAGAGCCGCGTGCGAATATGGCCGACGCCCCGACGGACGCGCCGAGTGAGCGATTGCCAGCGCCTAGGCATGCCTCAGGCGTCGCTCGCTTTGTAGCCCACGCCGTGCACCGTCGCGATCGGATCTCCGCCAAGATTGCGGAATTTTGCGCGAATCCGCCGTACGTGGCTGTCGAGGGTGCGCTCGGTGACATGCAAATCGTCGGCGTAGGCGCGTTGCAAGAGCTGCGCGCGACTGAGCACGATCCCGGGGCGTTCGATCAGCGCGGCCAACACTTGGAACTCCGTGGCGGTGAGCTGGACCTGCTTTCCGGCGAAGGTCGCCTCGTGGCGCTCGATGTCGAGCTTGAGCTGACCGTGGCAAAGCGCGCGTGCCTCGGGCTCCTGGTTGGGCTTGCCCGTGCCCACCTCGAAGCGCCGCAGCACTGCGCGCACGCGCGCCACGAGCTCTCGCGGGGAGAACGGTTTGACCAAGTAGTCGTCCCCGCCGAGCTCCAGGCCCACGATGCGATCGACTTCGTCCGCGCGCGCCGAAAGAAACAGAATCGGCGTCTGGCGAAGGGTACGGATTTTCCGACACACCGACAAGCCGTCGAGCCCGGGCAGCATCACATCCAGCACGACCAAGTCGGGCGGGTCGCGCTCGACCGCCGCCAAAGCCAAAAGACCGTCGGCAGCCGAGCTCACGCGAAAGCCGTCTTTCTGTAGCGCATATTCCACGACCTCGCGGATGCGCTTTTCGTCATCCACTATCAGGACGTGCTTGGCCAAGTGCATATTCTTCCGTTGGGGACTGTGCAGATTCCAATTCGAACAGCGGCCCGTCCGAGCTCGTGCCGAGCATTTCGACCCGAGCCCATACCTCGGTCACGATATCACTGGCCTCTCCGGGCGAGGAGCCCGAGTAGCGAGCAAAGACCAATTGCGTACGCAGCGCCGCGATCAGCTCCGAAAGCTCCTCCAAAGCTCGGCGGTCACGCGCGGCCAGGCTCTGCAGCCGCGCGACATTTTCCAGGTGTAGGCGGGCCGAAGCCAGCGTGCGCGGGGACGCCGCGCGTTGCTCGAGCCGAGCCACGCGCTCCTCGGCCGCGCCGCGATCGAAGCCTTTTTTCGAGAGTAGGTGGCTGAGCTCGGCGTAGCGCTCGGTGGCCCGCCGCAGCTCACGCAGCAGGCGATCCACGGCCTCACGCGGGAGCAGCGGCTCGAGCGGAGTGCTGCGCACCGCCTCGTGGCCTTCGAGCAGCGCGGCTTCGGTCTCGGTCGCGCCCGAGCGCTGTACGTCACGCTCGGCCCGTTGCGAAGCGAACAGCACTGGCAACCACAGCGGCCAGAGCGGCGCCGAAAGCAAGGCCGCGCCGAGTGCGCGCACGTCGCGGCGCGGCTGCCTGCGGTACACGAGCACGCCACCAAACGCGCCCGCCATGCCGTAGAGCACGCCGAGATCAGCGAGGTTCATCGGAGTTCTCCAGCCTCGGCCCCGACGGGTTCGGCTGGCTCGGTATGCGACGCCCTCCTGCGTCGGACAACGCGCGGGTCACTCGATAGATCCCGAGGCTCGACAGTGAGCTCTGCTGCACGGCATCCCAAAAGCTGCTCTCGCGTTGCCGAAAGAAGGGCACTGACGTCTCGCTCGGTCGACCCAAAAACGGGCGAAGCATCCAGGCGGCCTGCCCGCCCGTGGTGAGCAGCACCCCAGCGAACAAGCTCACGATCACGAAGCCGCGCGCGTCGAAGCCAACGCCGCGCAGCACCAAATCGAGCGCCGCCAAACCGGCCAGGGCGTAGCAAGCAGCGGCCAATAACACCCCAGGGTGATAAGCCAAGCCGCGATCGAAACTCAGCCAAACCAACGGCGAGAGCGCGACCAACACCACCGCGCCCCGGCCAGCCGCCGCCAGCGTGAGCCCGATCATGCCCGAAAAGCTCAGCGGCCGGCCGAGCCCCGCGGCGATGGCATGAAACGCGGGCACGACCAGCAACAGGGTCGCCACCATCGACAGCGGCAGCTTCACGCCCGAGTAAAGCAGCTGCAGCCCGCCGCGTGAGGTCGCGAGCGTGGCGCCGAATACGCCTGCCCCGAGCACCAGCGCGCTCAACGCGGCGACGAACAAGGACCTCAAATCTCCCCCCGCACGACTGCGCTCGGCGACCGCGCGCGGCGAACGCAACAGCTCGTCGAAGACTTGGAAAACCGGCGAGTTCATGCGCCCCCCTTCAAGATCGGCAGGGTGTACCAAACGCGCGCGGCCAGCATGATCGCGAACAGGCTGAAGCCGAACAAGAGCACGTTGCACTTCAGGCGCGGCGCTGGCGGCAGCTCTTTGAGCATTGCCCGCACCGAACTCGTCAGCTGAAAGAGGCCAATCCCACCCGCCAAAGTCAGACCCGCCCGCGTCACGAACGCAGCCGCGTCAGGCGATTCGATGGTCACGGCCAAGAGCGCCGCGCTCGGCGCAAGCCCCGCCAAGACGAACCCGGCGCTGGCCAGAGAGCGCGCCCCCGCCGAGAGCATCGCTCCCGGCGACACAGGTGCATTCACCAACGCCAGCAGCACGAACAGCGCGGGAATGCCGAGCACGCCCACGGCGAAAAGCCCGGCACTGGCGCCGAGCGCATGCTGAATGAGCGCCACTCCGCCGCTGCGGGCACCGAGCGCCAAGCCGTACAACGCGGCCAGGCCGAGACCCGCGCCCAGACGCGCGAACTCCTGGCCGGCGCTGTGAGTTTCCGAAGACGTCAGTCGTGCCCCCAGCGATGGCTGGGCTGCCGAGACGATTGTTGGGAAGGACTGTTCCACGACGAGACTCCTTTGCTAGGTGCTGGCGGCGCAGTGCGCGTCGCCCGCCCACCACTCATACCCGGCGAGTTGCGCGGTCTTGCGCAGTCAGGAAGGAGAATTCCAGCAAAGGTTGTGGCGAAATGAAGGCGAACCTCGAGCCGGTTCGCGCGGGGGGGTCCAACGTTTCGCCGAGCAATGCTATGAATGGAGAGTTCGCGCATGATCCCGTTTCGCCTTTCCGTCCTCGCGCTGTCAGTTACCTTCGCGTTGAGCGCTTGCGGCGGGTCGCCTCCGCCGAGCGCCGCGTCAGCGGACAGCGCGGAATCGAAAGCCGAATCAACGGACGAAACCCCGCAAGCGCGCCTGCCAGAGCTGCCGCCCGCGGCCGTGGTGCATCACTTGCGCGGCAACGAGGCCGACCTACGGCGGTGCTTCTTCGCCAATCCGAGCTTGCGTGGCGCCGTTCGCTTCGCTTGGAAGCTCGACGTCACCGGCAAAGTGCGCAGCATTCACCGTGAGTCGTCGACGCTCAGCGATCCGCGCGTCGAGAGTTGCCTCAGCCAGCGCGTGTCCGAAATTCGCTTTGGCGATTTGGAGAAGCCGAGCACCGCACATTGGACCTTCGTCTTCCGCCTGGTCGATCCACCCGCCAAATCGAAATCTGGGCGCGCCGCATCCACCAAGAAACGCAAAGCGCGAGCGGGCGACGAGCGCGGGCTCCAGATCGATCCGAGCTCGGCCGGTGTATTGGCGCCGGACGCGATCGACAACGTCGTGCAAGCGGGCTTTCCGCTGTTTGCGCGCTGCTACCGCGACGGCGTCAATCGTGACAGCAGCCTCGACGGCACGGTGCGCCTGCACTTCGTGGTCGGCTCCGCTGGCGCGGTCTCCGAGGTCAGCGATCGGGGTTCGGATCTGACCGACCGCCAAGTCGTCGATTGCATCGCCGAAGGCTTCTACGCGCTGCGCTTCCCGGAGCCGCAGCACGGCACGGTGCAAGTCTTATATCGCATGGGCTTCGAAGCCGGTTGAGCCGCCCTCAGGCCGAGAATTTGCCGTAAATACGGCCGCCGCGGGCGCCGTAGTCTGCCAGCACGGCCTGCGCGTCGGCACGCAACAGGCCCTCGCTGACGACAATCCCGCGTTGCTCGAGCACTTGCACCCAAGCCGCAGGCTTCGGCCCCTCGTCGAAGCCAACGGCCTCGGCGTCGGCAGTATTGGCGCCGCACACTAGCCGCCGCACACCCGCCCAAACCAACGCGCCGAAACATTGGCAACAGGGCTCCGTACTCGCGAACAGCGTCAGCGGCGGAGGGCTGAGCGAGGCCTGACCGAGCGCGGCTTGCGCGCGCATCAAGGCCACGATTTCCGCGTGAGCAATCGAGAAACCACTGCCCAGCACCAGATTCACACCCGCCGCGAGCAAGCGATCCTCGGCGAACACACTGGCGCCAAAGGGCCCGCCGCCGCGCGCCACATTCTCTTGCGACAAACGCACGGTGAGCGCCATGCGCGCTTCGTCGCTGACGAGCGGCTCCGCAAACGCGGCCACCACTTCATCCACCCAGGCCGGGATCTCCAAGACGAGGCGAGTCGCGGTCATGGGCAATCTTGACGCCGAAGGTGGCCGCCAGGCAAGCTTCACGAACCGACCGCCGCTTGGCTCGCGGTTCGCTCGCTGGCTACTTGACCACCAAGATGCGGCAAGAAGACGGGCAGGCGTCGCCATCGAAGGTGTTACCGTCGTCGCAGTCTTCGTTGCCTTGTTTCACGCCGTCACCGCAGGATTCGCCCAGCTTGCAGCCGGCGGCGCATTCGCCGTAGCCGCCGTCGTTCTTGCCGTCGTCGCACTCTTCGCCAGCTGAAACCACGCTGTCGCCGCAGACCGGAGTGCAGTCCGTGGTGGCTGCGCTGAAGCCGGCGAGCGTGAGCCGGAAGCTGGAGCTCTCCTTCTTTCGCTCGGCGTGGAAGATGTTCAGCTTGTAGACGTTGCCGTCGGTCAACCCGTAGGTCGCCGCCGTGGCGGCACTGATCGTGACGCTGCCGTCGATTGGCCGGTGCACGCCGCCGAGGTCGACCGCAAGCTTGTCGTTGACGAACACCCACACGTCGTCGTCACCCGTGAAGTCGAGCCGGGCCGTGACCGTGGCATCGTACTTGAACCAGTAAGTCACCTGGGTCGTGAAGTGGAAGTTGTGTGCCTTGGCGCCCGGAACGATCTCGCTTTCGACCGGCCACTCGTAGCCGTACTGCGGTGGTATTTTGGCGACGATCCAGGGCTCGTTTTCCTTTTGGTCGTCGAGCGGGAAGAACAGCGGCGTGCCGTCGTACTTCATGCCTGGCGTGACGACGGCGGCGCACGAGTCCGTCGCGCTGCCCAAGTTGGATGGGCACGGGTAGAAGCAGGTATCGACGGTCGCGTCGAAGTCACAGCCGGGGAAGGTCCCGCCTGGCAGGCACATCGTGTCGCCGTTCCCGCAAAAGCGCGACTTGGTGTACGTCGTCGGCGCCTCCCATTGCTCGCCCATTTTGCCGTAGCGATTGACGAAGCCGCCCTTGCCGTTGTCGAACAGCACGATGTCTCGCACGATCGCGGGCGCGCCCTTGTCGGAATACCAAGTATCCAAAGACGTGATGCAGGCGGCAGTGGCAGCCGAGGTAGCGGTGGGGACGCCATTGGTGAGCGCGGGAGCCACGAGCTTTGGCGTCGCTAGCGTGCCGGCCGGCGTCCCCGACCCGGTACACGTAGGCTCGACGTCAGGGTGCTTGTTGGTGAGGTCACGATAGACGACCGGCACGCGCAGGATGCAGGCGTCGTTGAGCTTCTCGCAATTGTTGGCCTGCGTGCAGGTGAAGCCGGCTTCGAGCTTACAGGTCGACGAGCAGCCGTCGCCGTCCCGGACGTTCGCGTCGTCGCACTCTTCACCGATCACTAGGCCGTCGCCGCAGGCTGATTTGCAGCCGCCGCTCATCGAGCAGTCTGGCTCGGCTTGGCAGGTCGAGGAGCAGCCGTCGAAAGGCACTGCGTTGCCGTCGTCGCAGCCCTCAGCCCCTTCCTTCACTTTGTCGCCGCAGGTCGTCTTCGAGCACGCGCTGGGCATGCCCGAGCACTTGAAGCCAATTTCGAGCCGGCAGCGCGTGGAACAACCATCGCCATCCACGGCGTTGCCGTCGTCACACGCCTCGCTCTCAGCGACGATGCCGTCCCCGCAGCGCGCGATCTGGCGGCACGCCTTACCAGGCGGATTGCAGGAGTAGCCACGCTCGACCGCGAGACAATTGGCGGCGCAGCCGTCGCCGCTGACCAAGTTGCCGTCGTCGCAGGCTTCGTCCGAGGTCAGCATGCCATCGCCGCAATTCAGCGGTGGAGGTGCGTTGGGCCCGCACGCCGAATCGGGATTGTTCGGATCACAGGTGATGATTCCGACGCCGCCGGCCGTGGGAACGACCCCCAGGCCCGAGCCCGCAGATCCCCCGCCGCCATTAGGCTGCTCCTCTGGGCGCACTTGCGCGCCAGGCTTGGTGCCCGCGCTGCAAGACAGGATCCACAGCGACAACCAAACGAGCGGCTTCCGACTCATAAGCAATGCACCTCTGAGTCGTAAATGTAGCACACCGGGGTCAATAGCTAGGATCGGCGCCCACATTTGCGCGGGCGACGCTCGACTCCATTTGCTGGTTGGCGGCGAATGGAGCGACGAGGGCGACTCGAGCGATGGCTGTACGACCAAGCAAAAACTTTCCAGCCGACGCGGCGAGCTGCCAGCAAAACTCAGCCGAAATGGTACGCGGATAAGCGCAAATCCAGAATTTTGCCGTTGTATGGCATTTGCGCGCGGTCCGCGCCGGCCGCGCCCGCGATCACCATCAGCGGAAGAAGGTGCTCCTCACGCGGGTGCGCTAGGCGCGCGGAGGGCGCGCTGGACCATTCGCTCAAGCGCTGGTCGCGTTCCTCTTGAGGGAGCGGGACCGACTCACGCAGCCAGGCATCGAAGGCTTCCGCTGCCTGGCTCGATTGCGGACCAAAGGCGCGCAGATTGTGGAACGTCATGCCACTGCCGATGATGAACACACCCTCGTCACGCAACGGAGCCAGCGCTCGGCCCAGCGCCAAATGCTCCTTGGGATCGAGCCCGCGCTTCAGCGAAAGCTGCACGGTCGGCACGTTCGCGGCCGGATAGGCGAGCTTCAACGGCACGAACGTGCCGTGGTCGAAGCCGCGCTGGTCATTCTCGGCGCTCTCGAAGCCCGCCGCGCCGAGCAGCTCGCGCACGCGACGCGCCAGCGCGGGCTCACCCGGCGCTGGCCAAGTGATCTCGTACGACTCGGGAGGAAACCCATAGTAGTCGAAGAGCAGCGGCGGCTTCGCGCCCGTCATCACGGTCGGCAGCGTCTCTTCCCAGTGCGCCGAGATCACCAGTACGGCCTTGGGCGGCGACTTGGGCACGCTCGCCACCGAGCGCAGATAAGCCGCAAGCTCCGCTTGCTCGGCTTTGCTGCCGATGCGCAGATCGACGAACGGCCAGGGACCGCCGCCGTGCGGCAAGAACACCACGGGTTGACGCTCGGAGCCATTTTTGGTCATCGCTAGAGTATGCGCAGCTTGGCTCGGCTCGACTAGGCCCGGCGCCGCTTCAGACCGTTGCCGCGCGGCAACGGCTCGCGCCAAACACAGCTAGATCTTGGCTGATTTTCGCCGGTTGAAGGCCACGACGTCATCGTAGCGAACGCCGCTGCCGCCGAAGATGTCGAGCGCCGAACCAATCGTCAAATCGACCCGCCCTTGGCCGAGCTCCGTGACCAGCTCGAGATCGGCGAGCGAGTTCGCGCCACCCGCGTAGGTGCTGGGGATTGGCGACCAAGCGGCCAGCTTCTCCACGAGCTCTGCATCGACGCCGCGGCACAAGCCCTCGACGTCGACGGCGTGGACCAAAAACTCCGCGCAGCTCCGAGACAGGCGATCGAGCGTCGAGCCGGTGATGGCGACGTCGGTGAAGGTTTGCCAGCGATCGGTGACCACCCAATAGTCTGCGCCGCGACGACGGCAGCTGAGGTCTAGAACGAGGCGCTCCTTACCCACCCTGTCCTGCAGTTGAGCCAAGCGCTCGAAATCGACGCGACCCGCCTGGAACACCCAAGAGGTCACGACCACATGCGAGGCTCCGGCGTCGAGCCAACCGGCAGCGTTGTCCAAATTCACGCCGCCGCCTACTTGCAAGCCACCGGGGTACGCGGCGAGCGCGGCACGCGCGGCCTCTTCGTTGCCGGGCCCGAGCAGGATCACGTGGCCGCCGAGCAGCTCATCGCGACGGTACAAGGCGGCGTACTCGGCGCTCGATTTTTCGGACACGAAGTTGGTGCGCAGCGCTTCGGAGGAGGCACCAAGGGTGCCTCCGACGAGCTGCTTCACTTTGCCTTCGTGGAGGTCGATACAGGGGCGGAACACCGGCAAACCATAGAAGCGCGCGCGTCAAAGCGCCAGCCTTGCCGGCAATTTGCCGCGCGCAGCAAGCGAGCTACGGATGGCTGAAGGTCAGCCCATACACGAGCTCGGTATCGACCCCGCGCTGCCAGAGCCACGGCTCGCTGACGCGCGCTTCGGCCACCAAAGATTTCATGCCCGGCGAGGACAGCTGCGCCATCAGCGTGCGCGGATCGGGGCGCAAGCGCAGCCCGCCTTGCGCGCGCGCCTCGTCCACGAATTCCAGGAGTTCGTCCGCACCACGCCCCTGCTGCTCGGCCAGCGCGGGGGTGTCTCGCGACGAGGCGGCGTCGAACGCGAGCAGGCAGCGCCCACCAGAGCGAGTGCTCCCGGCCAGCGTCGCCAAGTGAATCGCGCTCAGCGTACTCAGCAGGTCCGTCCAATTGCCTCGCGAAGTGAGCCAGGCGCGCTGAAAGGGCAGCGCGAGTTGGCTCAACAGGCAATCTGAGACCACCGCCGGAAAGGTCAAGCCGAGGCCATGAACGATGCTTTGCGCGACCTCCACGGCCACGCGAGCGAGCTCGGCGCGCTCGGGAAAACGCTCGCCCCAAGCGTCCAAGTGTTCGAGTAAGCCGCTCCCGTCCACTCCTTCATGCAGCATGATTTTCGCTCGCACGGGCGCGGGCTGGCGATCCCGCGCGCGGCTCAACGCTTCGCCATCGAGATCGACCAAATGGATCTCGCTGAAGATCGACGAAAGCCGCTCGAGCTCGAGCTCGTTGGCCTCGCCCGCTCCGAACACGCACAGCTCACCGCCCCGCGGCAGCTCCGCGATCAGCGTCATGAGCCGTTCGCGATGACTTTCGTAGGCGTCCCAGCGGTTGGACAGTTGGCGACTTGCCGCGCGCGCGTGGCGGTGTGCGCGCGCTACACTGTCTTCGGCGGGGTTCGCGTGCGACGCTCGGCGATGGCTATTCAAGCAAGCCAGCGAGCACGCGACGAAGCTCTCGCCCGCGGATTCGCAGTCGTCGCACAGGCGTTTACGCGGAGCCGCGCAGCCACAGCTTTCGCTCTGCGGAGCAGAATTCAGTGCCGACGCTTCGGGGCGATTCATGACCGTGAGCGCCTCGTAGCACGAAATTCCGCAACGAGGCTGCGCTCGCCGGACAGAGCTCGGCTAGTGTAGCGCCGTGGACCGCTTACTCTTCCTCGGCGTCGGAACGATCGCTAGCGCGGTGCAACGAGCGCTGCCGACGATCCCTGCGGCCGGCACCACGCGCGCCGCGCCCGACCAGCGCTTCCACACCATCAGCCCGATCGCGGCCAGTGACGTGACGGCGATCCGCGCGCGCGCGCGAGGGGCGCACGTCGTGGTTTCGTTCCCGCCCGACGGCAACGTCGATCGCGCCTGGTCCGAGCTAGTGAGCGGCGCGGCGAGCATCGCGTACCTATCGTCGACCGCGGTGTATCCGGCGACCGCGGGCGTGGTCACCGAAGCGAGCGCCGTCAGCGCGAGCTCCGAACGCGCGGCCTTGCGCTTGGCCGCCGAGCAACTCTGGCAGGACGCTGGCGCGAGCGTCGTGCGCTTGCCCGCGTTCTACGGACAGACCTCGGGCCTGCACCTCAGCCTCGCACGCGGCACGTTTCGCATGCCAGGCAGCGGGAGCAACGTCGTGTCCCGCGTCCATGAAGACGACGCCGCGCGCTTCGTGTGCGCCGCGCTGCGGGCGCCGCCGCGTTCCCTGCTGCTCGCTGGCGACGACGAGCCCGCGCCGGTCGCGGAAGTGGTGCAGTTCGTTTGCGCGCGGTTCGGCCTGCCGCTCCCAGCCAACAGCGAAGGTGAGCAAATCCCGCTTTCGCTCCGCGCCAGCCGCAGCGTCGACAACCGCGCCACCAAAGCCAGCTACCAGATCCAGCTCGCCTACCCGAGCTACCGGCAGGGCTACCAGGCGATTTACCAAGCGTCGGCCAACTCACCCGGGCTTCATTGACCGGGCTTCATTGACGCACCGGGCGACGTCCGCCGAGATCGACGTCGAAGGCTATCAGGGCGCATCTTCGAACGCGTAATGGAAGCCGTACGAGTGATTGCCGTCGCTGATCTCGATCGTCATGCGGCCCGAGAGGCCTTTCAGTTCGCCCGTACCAGAGTCTGGCACGACACTCACGCTGAGCTCCCCCTTGCCGCGCGTCATCGTGCCGCTGTGCTGCAGCACGAAGCTACCGCTCTTGCCGTGCAAGCTGCCGATCACGCGTTCGATGGCTACGTAGCCGGCGGAACCTTTCACGAGTACGCTGCGTGCGCCGATCATCTCCACGGTGCTCGAGGCGTGTAGGTCACCCGAGAACTGCTTCTTGATCGACACCCGACCGATGCTCGCGCCCTCGTTCGTATCGTACGGCGGCTCGGGGCTCATGGTGACTTCGAAGGTTCCGACAGCCAGAGAGTTCATGCTTGCGATCTTACACCGCATCGCGAGCATGAACAGCGAGAGCGCGCTGGCTCAACGACCGCCGCGCGCGAACGCTTTCCAAGTCGCGCGTGCGCGCGCCAAGTCAGCGCTCGACGCATTCGCTTTTTGCAGGTGCTCGAGGACGGCCTCCAGCGTCGTCACGTCGCGCGGGAAGCTCTCGTCGCGCGCCGTCACTCTTGCCATCTCGCCAACCGGCGAACGGAGGCTCTTCTGCTTGGCTAACCAATCGTAGAAATTCGTAAATCCGGCCATGGGGGGCGGTCTCTAGCATGCTCTTTGGGTTCAACCGATCGAAACACCCAAGATTTTGCCGATCGCGGCCGTGACCGCCATGGCTAGGCCGCCACCTAGGCACACGCGCAGGGTCGCCCGCGCCATCGGGGCACCGCCGAGCCGTGCGCCGAGCGCGCCAAGCACGCCCAGGCTCAGCAGCGAGAGCCCGGCGATCACGGGCATACGCAAGCTCGTCGGCGCCACCAGCAGCGCGGCGATCGGCAGCGTTGCGAAGCTAGCGAAGCTGAGCGCGGAGATCCACGCGGCCTGGAGCGGGCGCGCGAGCGCCGACGGATCGATGCCTAGCTCGTCACGCAAGTGCGCGCCCAGACGATCGCGCAAGCTGAGTTGCTCCGCGACCTGCCGCGCGAGCTGTTTGTCTAGACCGCGCTGAACGTAGATCATCGTCAACTCGTCGAGCTCGGCTCGCGGTTGCCCTTCGAGCTCACGCCTCTCGAGCTCGATGTCTGCCCGCTCAGCGTCGCGCTGCGAGCTGACGGAGACGTACTCGCCCACGGCCATCGACATCGAGCCCGCGACCAAGCCGGCGACGCCGGAGATCAAGATCGCATCTTTGGACGCGGCCGATGCGGCGACGCCGATCATCAAGCTGGCCGTCGAGACGATCGCGTCATCAGCGCCCAAGACCGCAGCGCGTAGCCAACCAGCGCGCTGGCTGCGGTGAATTTCACCGTGACCGCCACGCCGTTTTGTTTTGGAAGTGATCTCCATCAGTTCGCAACTTTCCGACATTCGTCCATTTTCGAAATCGTCGATCTTACTATTCGGCGAACTAGCCGATACTGTGTCGATTTTGCATTTCAGATCTGAAATGCTTCTGACATTCGCACACGAGCACTTGAATTCCGATGCGGTGGCGGTTATTCAGCAGCTTACTTTTCTTTATGAGTGACTAGCAGAAGCGGAAAATATCGTGTCTCGCGAACTAATCAGCACAGAAGATGGCTTTTCGGGCCTCGATCGCCTGCGCCGCGCCATCATGGCGGCCTGCGCGGCGTTTGCCATCGGCCTTTGGTTCACCAGTTTCGCGGGCGCCGCCGCGCCCTCGTTGATGGAGCGTCTCATTGCGGTACAAGCTCCCTTGCAGTCGAAAATCGACGAACCGGTGGACGCACGGGAACTTGCGACAGCCATCGCCAACGTGCCCAAAATCACCCGTGAGTGGGCAGCCTTGATCCTCACCGTCGCCGCGCACGAGTCTGCGCTCAGCGCACGCATCGCCCGCGGTGAATACAAAGACTACGAGGGTGACTCGTTCCGCAATCGCGAAGGCAAGCTGCAGCACCGCGCCTGGGGCCTGTGGCAAGCGCACAAGAACCGCCTGAACGACACCGCCTGGGGCTCACCCGACGTCACCGTTCAGACGGAAGAGGCCGCCCGCGCGCTGCGCAGAGCATTCTACACCTGCAACGGGAAAGGCCGTTCCCACTCGGATTGGGTGCGTTCGACGCTCAATGCGTACAGCGGTCGCCGCTGCGACGCGAGCTGGCCGGGCCTCGAGAAGCGCTTGAAGACCTACCAGCACGTGCTGCACGCGCTCTGAACAGCGCTCGCGCGGCGTTCGAGCGCCGCTACTTTTTCGCGCGCTGGCCTGCGCTCGCTGCTCGCGGGGCAGCTTTCTTTTTGGAGGTGCCCTCGACGGCGCGTTTCGACGCGGCGCTCGGCGCGACCGTCTTGGTCGGCCTCTGCTTCGTCGCGAGCGCGCGCTCGACGAGCGCGCTCGTCAGCTCTTTGTGCGCTCCACGACCGAGCCAGCGCTCGGTGGCGTCGCTCGAAGCGGCCAAGCGAGCCGACAGCGCAACCGCAGCACGATTCAGCGCTCGATTGCGGCGACCGATGCGACGCAGCGCCCAGCTCACCGCCTTCTTCACGAAGTTGCGGTCGTCCTTGGCCGCGCGCTCGATCAGCGCCAAGCCTTCGAGGAACACGGCATCCCCCGCTTGCTCGTCATGACCGGCAATGCTGGCCATCAGCGCGAACGCCGTGCGCTTCACGAACTCCGGATCCTGACGACTCCATTTGCGGATCTTGTCCCAAGCGTGCGGCACGCGATCGAGCAAGAAGAAGCAAAGCGTGTCGCACACGGCCCAATTGTCGAAGCCCTTGCACCAGTGCTCCATCTGCGCAGGCGTCACGCGCGCGGGCTCGGCAACGAACGCCGTCAGCAGGCGCGCTTCGTAACAGCCCGTGTCCCACAGCGCGCACGCCAGCTCGTGATTTTTGCCCAAGCTCTTGGCTAGCTTTTGGATGTTGGCCATCGACACGCCGAGCGCCGATTTGGCCGTGATGCCGAAGCGCGAAAGGTTATCGCGATCGCGCTTGGTGCTGAGCTGTTCGAGCGCGGCCAACGCCGCTTTGGCCCGCTTTTCCGGAGTTGGAAGACTCATGATTTTCTCGCTGCGTTCGACAATAGCCTCGAAACCGCGAAGTTCGCAGTCATCCACGTCAACCGCAAGCGCGTGAGCTACCGCGGTCACGCGGAGGTTGCTAGGCTGGTCGGTCATGAAGCTTCGTACCCGCCTCGACGCGTTCAGCGCGGCGCTCTTCTCGGCGCTCGGCGTCACTCAGCTCGTCGCCTGTGGTGGGAGTACATCCAACCCTGGGGACCCCCAGGGCTCCGCTGGCAACGGCTCGGGAAGCACGAGCGCGGGTGGCACGAGTGCCGGCGGCACGAGTATGGGTGGCACGAGTGCCGGCGGCGCGAGCGTAGCGGGCAATGGCCAAAGCAGTGCAACCAGCGCTGGCGCAGCCGGCAGCGTCAACACGAATAGCAATAAGTATCCGTGCCAAAATCCGCAGGACCTCGGTAACGGGCTGGTCCAGTGCGACGGGTTCAAGCATAGAAAGCAAGCGAGGACATGCGCGTCGAGCGTGCCTCGGCCGGACGCGGTGTCCGCTCCGCAGATGATGGGCGCGTGCGAGTACGACGCGGACTGCAAAGACAAGCCGTACGGTTGGTGCTTCGGCGGCGCGCAGACGGGCACGACCACGTGCGAATACGGCTGCGTCAAGGACAGCGACTGCGCGGCCAATCAAGTGTGTGACTGCGGCGAACCGGTCGGGCGCTGCGTGCAAGCGCAGTGCGTGTCGGATGCCGACTGTGAGAACGGCTTCTTGTGCAAGGCGTATGACGTGACGGGCGGCTGCGGGTCCATCACCTACGCCTGTCAGGCCGCGGCGGACACTTGCGGCAGCGATCTGGATTGCGCAAGCTCATTCGGAGCGCACTGTCGCAAAGAAGGCGCGCCCGAGTTCAAGTGCGTACCGGGGACCTGCGCCATCGGCCGTCCGTTCTTGGTCGAAGGCGCACAGCGGCTCGCGCCTGTCGCCACGCGGGCGGATTGGCGCGAGCAAACTCTGCCGCCGCTTTGCGCTGAGTTGGATGCGACCCTGAGCGCGCAGCTAGCCGAACAGTGGACGCGCATCGCGCTGATGGAGCACGCTTCGATCGCCGCCTTCGCGCGCTTCTCGCTGCAGCTGATGAGCTTAGGAGCGCCCGCTTCGTTGATCGAGCTGGCCACGGCCGCCATGGTCGATGAGACCAAACACGCCAAAGCCTGCTTCGCCGTCGCCAGCCGCTACGCGGGCGCGCCGCTGGGCCCGGGGCGCTTGGACGTCGAACGCAGCTTGGATCAGTCGTCCTTGCAAGAGCTGGTGCTGAACGCGATCCGCGAAGGCTGCGTGGGCGAAGTCCTAGCCGCGATCGAAGCCCGCGAAGCCGCGGAGCACGCTTCCGAGCCCGCGCTGCGTGAGTTTTTGCTGGTGATCAGCGAGGACGAAACGCGTCACGCCGAGCTCGCCTATCGCTTCGTGAAATGGGCACTTGCTGCGGGCGACCCGGCGCTCGAGCGCGCAGTCCGACGTGAGTTCGATACGCTCACCGCCGAAGCGCCGCCCGCGCGCGGCGTCCCGACGGACTCTCGAGCCGACCTGCTCCGGCATGGCATCGTCCCCGAAGCGATCCGCCGAGCGATCCGGGCGCAGGCGATCGCAGAGGTCATTTTGCCCTGTTCGCGCGCGCTGCTGCCGACAGGCGCGCGCTCTTCGCGACTGCAACACGAATACGTCTGACCGATCAGCCGCTCGGCGCGAGCAACACCTGGTACTCGCGACCGACGGACAGCACGTTCGAGTCCCTACCCGAATGGTGAATGCGGTGAGTGGCGGAGAGCTGGCTGGCCGGCAGGCAGCAGGCCAAGGTAAACGCTGCGTCCCAGCGCAGCAGCGCCAGCACTCGGTCGATGCCGACGTGCGCGTGTACGAATGTGACGAGCGTGCGCATAGCAGGCAAATCGTTCAGCTCAGCCGCGACGGCCTCGATGCGCGCTTTGCGCCATTCGAAGCGCTCGATGCCATATTCGTCGCGCCAAGCCTCGACCAAAGGCTCGTTGAGCACGGGATCGACGCTGATATTGCGGGCACGGGTCTTGATCGAGAACAGCGCGGCGGTGCGCGCGTGCGCGCCATCGCCGATGTGCAGCACGCGCAGCGGTTCGCCCGGGCGGATCAGCGGACGTAGGTGTTCGAGCGCCGAGAAGCTCTCGGTCAGCTCCTTGGCTGGCTTGGGGCCCTTCGCGAACAGCGGCCAGAGCGCGGCAAACGACTCACGGCGCATCAAGCGATCTAGATACGTGCTTTGGCCGGACGCCGCACTACCGTGCTCTGCGCTCGGATCACACGCTTCTGGATCGCTCACGCCGAGCACCGTAGCTCGGGAGCAGCGCCAGGGTACGGCAATTCAGCCGAGCGTCGAAAGTACTCGGTCCAGCGCGTCGTAGCTCACGTTCGCGCCGCCTCAATGACCGAGTACATCCTCTCCTCCGGCTCGGCCGCGACGTGGGAAGAAGCGGCGCTGACGAGCTTGCTGCGACGGTCAGCGCGCCGCTCGAGCGTCGTGGTCTGGATCACTCACGTGGGCCGACCGGCGCTCTTCAAGAAGTCGAGTAGCTCAGCGGAGAAACGCTCGGGCTCTTCGAGGTTCGGCACGTGGCTGGCTCTGGGAATGATTCGCTGCACGGTGCCGGGTACTCGTCGCGCCACTTCTTCTGCAAGGCGATAGAAGTCCTCGTGCTCGTATTCGCCAAGCAGCGTGAGCGTTGGAACCGCGAAGGTTTCGAGCACCTGCGAGGTCGGCGTCTCGGGTCGGCGCTCGAGGCCACTGCCAGCGTTCGCAAATAGCCACCCCGAATAGTCGGCGACCATCTGCTCGAAGAACGCGAACGGCTCAGGCTGTTGCCGCAAGACGTCGAACACCGGAAGGGCCATGAAAGCGCGTTTCGCGGCCGGAATGTCGACTTTACCCAGCTCGAACACCTTGCGAATGTTCGGTCCGACCGTCGGCAGCGGCACGCCTCCGAGATCCGCTGCAGCCAAGGTGAGGCTCGCTATGCGATCGGGGTAAGTCTGCACGAACTCGCCGGCGATCCTCCCGCCCAGGGAGTGACCTACGATGTGAACGCGTGCATGGCCCAGCCGCGTGAGCACACGCTCCAAGGTTCGTGCGTGTGAGAACGGTCCAGTGATCTGCGAGGAGCGACCGAAGCCGAGCAGATCGGGACAAATCACGTGGAAATGTGGGCTCAAAGTCTGCACCTGATGCCGCCAGACGCGGTGATCGAAGGCGAGCCCGTGGAGTAACAACACTGGCTCGCCCGTTCCACGTGCGGTCAGAAAGATGCGAGCGTCGTCGACCTCGATGTATTGACCATCCGTCATGATGAGCCTCCTCCGACGCAATCCAACACGGGTTCGCTTTCGTTGTCACGCTGTTCGATCTCGCGCTCACTCTCACGCTCACTCCGTCTCCGCGAGCTTGGTTACGGGCACTAACCCCGAGCCTGTAATAGTTAGGGATGACAGATCTGTCCCCCCTGCGTGGACGATGTCGCACAGCACGGGCCCTCCAAAATTTCTCGGAGCGCCAACACATGCAGCTTGTTGTCCCGTCGATTCGCACGGTGACGGTATCCGCCACATCAAGTCGCATGCGCATTTTCTCGACGAGCTCAATCACTCCTCTAGTAGGCGTGAGGATTTACCGACCGAGTCGAATCCGAAGATTTTGTTGCGGCACAAACTGGACCAGTAACACCGGAAAATTGACGCAGTAGCTCGGGCCGCTCGAGCTCCCCACCAGCGCGAAGCGTGGGGTGTGAGACACGACCTGGGGCATGCCGCGGCGTGCACTTTTGCCGACCCGAATCACCCGAGGGAAAAGCTTCGGCACCGGTCACGTTCCGGCTCTTGGTCGCTAGTTAGGAGGATGAAGCTCCTGAACGACCTCAAGGCCCGTTTTCCCAAGCTCTACCCCGCTGCCCTTGCCATCACCGTGCTCGCCGGGCTTGGCGGGTACACGGTGTACCAACGTTTCGCCGACGATTGCTGCTACCCCGGGGCGTCGTGTTGCCATCCCGGGGCCGCCTGTTGTGCTGCCCGACACAAGGCCCACCAGTAGGGCATAGTACGGCCCCAAGTGGAGCCCGTCCGCGAAGCCGCTCTCGATTTGCTGATGGGGCGGCTTGCCCAGGGAGATAGGTCCGCCTTTGATCCGCTCTACGCTATCCTTCGTCCGCGCGCAGTTCGGCTCGCCGAGGCCAGGCTCGGCCAAGCGGACGCGGCGGATGTCGCGCAGACAGCGCTGCTCAAGGTATTTTCGAGGGCCAGTGATTTCACTCCCGGGCGGCCTTGCCTGCCCTGGTTCTACGCGGTCGTTGCCAACGAGATCCGTGCCGCCCAGCGGCAAAGGGTCAAGTTCAAGAGCGATGGCAGCGCCATCGAGAGCGCCGTCGACCCTGTGCCGAGCGCCGAACACCAACTCCTATCGTACGAACTCGAGCGCGCGCTGGATCTGGCGATCGAATCGCTCGACGAGGATGGAGCCAACGCCATCTGGGCAATGCTCGGCAAAGGTCCGGTGCCGAGCGTGAGCCCGGTGACGTTCAGAAAGCGAGTATCGAGGGCGTATGCTAAACTTCGCCTCATTCTCGGAGGGCAAGATGTCGACTGATCTTGGCGCAAGTTATCTAGCGACGCGCCGAGCCTACGAGTGGGGCCGGTTGCGCTCGGGCGCGTGGAAGGCCGCGCTCGTGACGGCGGTGGTCGCCGCTTTGGGCGTCGCGACGTCCGGTTCGACTGCTCTGCTCGCGGTGCCTATCACCGTGGCTGCCTGGCTCTTCGCGTTCTGGCGTGGGGACGTCTTCCTTCGCGGCGCTATCCACGGGCTCCTGGGCGGAATCGTGACCTCGCTCCTGCCGATGTCTGTCTTGCGACCGTGCTGCGCCGCTGGTGCGGCCAACCTGGCGCCGGGAATGACTTGCTGCACGATGCCCGCGGCGTGCCTCGGCGCGGGCGCTGTTGTCGGGCTCGTACTTGCGGCCGCCGTGCCGTTTGGCAACGCAGCATGGTGGAGAACTGCGACGGGCGTAAGCTTAGGCGTGGCGTCCGTGGCGATCTTCAAGTGCACGGCACTCTTCGCTGGAGAAGCATTCGGACTCGTCGGTGGCCTCCTAGCAGGCGTAGCGCTTGCCACGGCAGCAAAAGCGGTTGCCAGACGAACGACGTGAGCGTCGGCCGCGACGACGCGATTGACCACCACGCGAGGGCTCCAAGAAAGGTGGCCCGCACGTAGGGCCAAGCGAATGGCTCAGCTGCAAGCGGCCCGCCCTGTCCCGGTGCCATGACACTCGACCACGTCGACATCCAGCGGAGTGAGCCGGGCATTTCACAGCGCCGAGCGCATGAGGGGTGCTCGAGCCAATGAAGCCCTCACCTTCCGAGAGCCTTCCGACCGCCTCACGCACATCGGTCCCCTGATCGGCGCCCCCGGTGAGATTTGATATCATGCGAGAGACCTTCGCGCATGGCTCGAGACTGACCTCAACACTTGAACACCGGGGAAACGCTGCAAGCGTCCATCTGGAGAGACCCCTAGCGCTTCAAAGCAGCAATTTTGCAAGTCAAACAAGATATCTGAACGACATTACCCAGAATTGGCGGAACACATTCATCGCGCCATCGATCCAAAGAGTATGAGCGACATGACTAGGAATCTAACTCAGGCGTCGGAGCCATCAAAACCATCCGCCAACGGTGCGTAAGCAAACCCGCGTTGTCATCATCGGATCGGGGACACCAGATCCGATGATCCATTCGAAGGCGCGAACCGTTACTCTCGTATCCTGACGTTTCGATTGTAACCGCGCTCACCAACAGGTTGCATTTTAGCAAGCCAGGCTTCTTCGGATGCGACGAGCGCCGTCTCTAAACGGAAGTCCGGGTCATCGCTCGGCTTGATCACCTCGACGATTTCGAACTTGAAGGCGTCGGCGCCCAGCCTATTCCAGTCTGCTTGCAGCTCGCTGTTTAGGTGGCTGCCCGTGGACAACATGAACCGATGCTTGTTCAGTGGCCCGTACAGATTGAGGCTGCTGCCGAGGAAGACCTTTCCATTCGTAGTATTGGTGATGAGGAAGATCCCTGCCTCGTTCGAGGTTTCCTTGTATTGCCGCTTGAGATCAGACTTAGACTCCATCGCTATTCTCACTTGAGGGTGGTGTGCCGAGGGGTTGGAAGCCCGCATTGCAGCCCCGATCATCCTGGCCCTTGATGTTGGGTTCCGTACGCCGGCTTCACCGCAGATGAAAGAGTTTATTGCGGCGCCTCGGCGCACGAAAATGGCGATCTCGGCCGAGCCAAACTAGCTCCAGACTCTCGTCGCTCATCAGGCGAGCCACGCACGCGCTTCACGCACCTTCGACGCGGGCCTGATCAATGAAAGGAGAGCGACGAGCAGACCCAACCCGATCTCACCGATGACTGACGGCTGACGAAGCCAGCGCTCCGCGAACGCACCCGCGGCACGCCCCGCGAGCGTGATGACGGCCACGGGCAACAATAGGTGCCCCAGTACCCTCCGCCGAGCCCCCGCGGGCGCACTCATCGGGGGCGCATTCATGGGTATCCTCGGCGGCGCCTTGCCCGCACTCAAGGCGGCACGGACTTCGCCGATCGAAGCGATGCGCGGCTAGACAGCTTCGCGCTCGTCAGAGCGCGGGCGATTTCTGGCGCATGCTGATTGCGTCAGGAGCGCGGACTTGGCGTTCGAGCAACCACTCGAGCAACGCTTCGGGGTTCTCGCACAGTCCACCGTGCGCTGCCGACGTCTGCAAGATCGTGCTACGCGGCGCTACGAGCCAGCGGAAGCGCTCGCTGGCCGGAAGCTGTCCAATCGGACCTGCGGCCGCGCCTCCGGCGCAAACGGACACCATCGCCTGAAGGTGCTCCCGAACGAAGGTCAGCTCGATTTCAGGTGACAAGGCGCGCAGCCGGCGCTCATCGAGTTCGATTCTCGCCGCGAGGAAGTCGAGCTCCGCACAGAACAGCACGACGCCTGCGTTGACGAACTCCTCCCGTTCGACCCGGGGAACGACGCGGATGACCGCGTACTCAAAGGCGCAGTGCGCGGGCACGCTCGGCCTCCTCTAGAAAAGCCGGCAATGCGGCCACGCGCCCTTGCAGCCAGCTGGCGTAGGCCTCCGTGGAGGGGGGAGCGTCCGAGCCACGGACGTTCGCCGCCAACCAACTAGCCGGGATCTGCCCACAAATCCGATTGAGCACATCAGCTGTCAGCGTGGCTTCGAGGTGGGCGGCTGCGGCGCGGAGCTGCGAAGCCCAGGGCAAGAGCACGTGCGTTGCGATTTCCTCGAAGCGATCCGTGCAGCTTTGCAGCCTGTTCTCGGGTCGCCAGCCGTGATGAAAGTAGAGCGCGGCGCCGTGATCGATGAGCCAGAGGCGCCCATGCCACAGGAGAATGTTGGGATTGCGCGGCGTGCGATCGACATTCATCACGAATGCGTCGAACAGAACGATCCTCGAGGCGATTTCGCTGCTCGGCACAGGGCCCACGATCGGGTCGAAGGTGATGCTGCCCGGCAAGAAGTCCATGCCCAGGTTCAAGCCTGCGCTGGCGTCCAGGGACGTGAAGAGCTCTGGATCGGGCTCGCTCGCTGCAAGGCGCCGATCGAGCTCGATGAGGACGAGTTCGGGGACTGCTAGCCCGAGCTCTCGAGCCACCTCGCCGGCCACGAGCTCCGCAATCAGCGCTTTCGGCCCCTGCCCCGCGCCTCGCAACTTAACCACATAATGACCGAGATCGTCCGCTTCTACCAGGGCCGGTACCGAGCTGCCCTCGCGAAGCGGCAAGACGTACCTCGTCGCCCGAACTGTCCGCATGTCGCCAACTTAGTGCAGCATCTAGATTCGCGCAATCCATCTTACGACAAGTATCCGAGCGCATGCGTCGACTCGGAATCGACTGCTCGATGGCCTTTGTGTCGCTGCAATAAACCTTTTCGCTGTGCTCTCTCCGTAACTTGAGTCCGTGACTTGAGCGTTCGAAGCAATACGGCGCAAGCGGCGAGCGAGCTTGGAGAGGATTGCCGTCAGCAATGCGGTGCCTCCCGGTCGCCGCTCGACAAGCCTCTCCCGGAACCTCGCAGCTCGACGAACGTGCTCCCCGCCGGATCGGACTTCCCTGGCTTCGGACGTCCGTATCCTTGAGGTCGACAAGGCGAACGACCGACTGAGCCCGCCGGACAAGCGGCGGTGGTCATCCTTTGTCGGACTTCGTGGCCGGGAATGAGAACGCCCTGCTGCGCGCCCTTGACGGCGCGCGCATCACGCAACATAATAAGTTACATGAGACGCGATAGCCGACTTTCAGGGGTGCTTCACCTCCTGCTCCACATGGCGCAGCGGCCCGAGCCGATGACATCCGAAGTTTTGGCGCGCTCGATGGACACTAATCCGGTGGTGATCCGCCGCATCATGGCCGGCCTTCGAGAGGAGGGATACGTCCAGTCGGAGAAGGGCCATGGCGGTGGTTGGACACTCGCCTGCGACCTTTCGAAGATCACGCTGCGGGACATCTATCAGGCTCTAGGCTCCCCCTCGCTGCTCGCAATCGGCAACCGCACGGAATCGCCAGGTTGCCTCGTCGAGGCGGCCGTCAACGCACAGCTCAGTAAGTCGTTTCACGACGCGGAAGAGCTTCTGCTCGCGCGCTTCGACGAAGTGACCCTGGCGATGCTGAGCGAAGATGTGCGCGCACGACTCACGGCGCGGAGCGGCGTCCAGCGAATCGATAAAGCTCAGGAGTCAGCATCGGGCCGCGCGAAGCGTCGTCCGGCAAAGCGAGTCTGACGCCAGACACTCCCGAGGAACCAGCCACGCGCGCTGCACGGTTCCTCCACTCGCATCCACGTGATTTCCACCTACCCACAGGACCAAACATCATGACCTACGACGTCGTCATCGTTGGAGGCGGCCCCGCTGGCCTCTCCGCTGCGCTCGCGCTCGGGCTCGCGCGCAAGCGCGTCTTGCTCTGTGATTTCGGCTCACGAAGGAACATCGCAGCAGAGCACATCCACAACTTCGTCACGCGCGACGGCTCGCCTCCGAGCGAATTCCGGAGCGTCGGTCGCGACCAACTCGAGAAGTACCCGAGCGTGGAGGTGCGAGAGGCAAGGGTCCTGTCGATCGCGGGTGCGCGCGGAGCGTTCGAGGTGACGTTGGAGACCGGAATCGTCGTGGCGCGACGCATCCTCCTCGCAACCGGAATGATCGACGAGATGCTGCCGATCGACGGTTTCCGCGAGTTGTGGGCAAGCTCCATCTTCCAGTGCCCGTACTGTCATGGTTGGGAAATTCAAGACCGCCCGTGGGGATATCTCGCGGGGGCCGAGGCCTCCTCGTTGACCCTCTTTGCTCTGCAGGCGCGAGGCTGGACGCGCGACCTCGTCGTCTTTTCGAACGACCAATTCGAGCTCTCCGAAAGCGATCGCGGAACGCTCGCCGCCGCCGGGATCCGGCTCGAAACCGCCCAGATCGCGAGGCTCGTCTCGCGCGACGGAAAGCTCGAGGGCGTCGAGCTGAAGACCGGGACGACCGTTGCCTGCGCGGCGCTCTTCGCTCATCCACCGCAGCGACAGGTCGACCTCGTTCGTGCGCTCGGTGTCGAGCTCGATGAGCACGGCTACGTGCGTATCGATCCGGCGCGGCGAGAGACATCAGTGCCCGGCATCTATGCCGCAGGCGATCTGGCGAATCGGCAACAGGCCGTCATTTTCGCCGCAGCAGCCGGCACACAAGCGGCGACGCTGCTCAACCTCGAGTTGACCACCGAGCTCGTCATGAGCGGCGTGCTCTGAGCATTCCTGACGCCACGTTTACCCAGCAATCAATCCCATGAACATACGACATTCTGCGCTCCGCTCGCTAATGAGCGCGCTCGGCTATCTCGTCGCGGCGATCACCGCGGCGCTTGGCAGCGCGTGCGGCGCTGGCTCGTCACGCCCGCTGGTCGCGGCAGATGATGACGGTCCGGATCACGAGGCGGCGAGAGCGCACATGCACGGCAGAACACCGGGAGGTCACGGGATGGGGCACGCCGATCATCCATTTGCGGACGCGGAGGCCCTGACGAGCGCGCTCGACGATCCAGCGCGCGACGCCTGGCAGCGACCCGAGGACGTGCTGCGCGCGATGGAACTCGCGCCGACGATGGGAGTCGCCGATGTCGGGGCGGGGACCGGATACTTTGCGGTGCGGCTCGCGCGCGCCGTTCCTGCCGGCGAGGTCACCGCGACCGACATCGAGCCAAACATGGTGCGCTTCGTGAACGAGCGCGCTCGCCGGGAGGGACTCCCGAACCTTCGCGCAATCCTGGCTACGCAGTCCGGCTCCGGCCTCGCGCGCGAGAGCCTCGATCGGATCCTCGTGGTGCACGTGTGGCACCACCTCGCCGACCGCGGCGCGCTCGCACGCGACCTCTCCGCCGCGCTTCGTCCCGGCGGAAGGCTATTCGTCGTCGACTTCGCGGTCACCGCTCGCCGCGGCCCACCAGCGAACTTACGCCTCTCTCCCGAATCGGTCATCGCGGAGCTCGAGGCGGCGGGCCTAACGGCGATGGTCTCGGCGGTCGCCCTTCCCGACCAGTACATCGTCGAGGCGCGACGTAACCGGTAGCGACGTCGGCCCAACGCGCGAGGGGGTCCAACCCAGCGAGCCGCTGGGTTTCGAGTTCTTCGACGGAGGCGCAGCAAAGCCTGTCCACACGGCGAGGAGTTTCGCGTTTCTGCCGGCAGCGCAGAAGGTTGTCCGATGTGCTGGTACCTTGGCTGGGTTCCACCAAACCCGCCAACGTGGTTTCGGTGAAGCGACCTGAACGGTGATGTCGAGATCCAGGTTCTCGTACCGCCGCTGGTTGCTGCGGAGCGGGAAATGGCACCGCCAAGTGGACCGGTGCGGCGGCGTCTCTAACAGCAATCGCCCTGACGTCATGGCCTTTTCAGTGCGCGTGCGGAACAAATCCCGAGCCCGTTGCACGCGACCATGGCCGCTGTCAGCGAACAAGATAGACCCAGAACGTGGAGCGTAGCGCGGTCGGCGCGCCACCCCCTCGCGTGTAGGCATGGCTTGCGAATGTGCTACAGTGCCAGTATGCGCTCCGGGCGAACCAAGACCACCAGCTTCTCGCTGGATGAAATCACCCTGAAAAATCTGAAAGCGCTCGCGGCTCGTCGCCACGACGGCAACGTGTCTGCCTTACTCGCGGAGGTTGCGACGCGTGAAGCGAAGTTCGCGGCGGCCGAGGCCTACTTCGAGAAGTACGGCATTCCCCCGCTGACCCCCGAGGCCATCGCGCGAATCGAGGCGGAGTGGCAAGGGGTCACCTCCCCCAAGAGAAGGCGCCGAAAGGCTGCGTGACGTTCACCTTCGATACCGGAATGCTGATCGCGCTCGAGCGGCGCAAGCAGCGTGCAACAGAAGCGTTCCGAAATATCGTACGCCGCGGATTTCTCCCGATCGTTCCTGCGGTCGTCTACGTCGAATGGTGGCGCGGACGGAGCACCATTCGAGAGGAAATCCTGGCGGCCGTCGTCGTTGAAGACATGCCGCCTTCGCTCTGTCGCGCCGCCGGGGAAGCGCTAGGCGCCGTCAAAGGCTCGACCCTCGCGGATGCGGTCGTCATGGCGTCTGCAGCGCTGCGCGGCGGCGGCATCGTCTACACGTCTGACGTCGACGATCTCAGGCGCCTCCAGCGTCACTTCCCGACTGTGTTGGTCCTACCCGTTTAGTCATTGCACCCCGCGACGAGGCACGATGGATGATAGCGCAGCCCGTGCCTGTCGCCTTCGCGTCCAGCGCGCAGAGTCAGACCACTTCGGGCATCGCGCCAAGTTCTCACTTCCGTCGCGGGTTGGTCAGCACCGAACCCGAACGCTTGCGAGATTTTGCTCCCCAACAGCTCCTCAAGTAAGAACTTTGCGTCCTGCGTCGTCGTAGATTTCGCTGCGGCGAGAAAGTCACCGCTGCGGGGCACGACCCGTGACCGGCACGATCCCCTGCAGCGTGCCCTCGAATGGTTACGCCAACTGGAGAGCGGCGAGGTCGCCTCTCGAGCCGCAATCGCTCGACGTGAGGGCACCTCCCGGGCTCGTGTGACGCAAATCTTGAACCGGTTGGGCGCGACCATGGCCGCTCGTCAACGGGCAGGATAGACTCACAACGTGGAACAGACCGGCTACCACGTGGTTCTCGAGCCCGATCCCGAAGGCGGCTATGTCGCCGTCGTGCCCGCCTTCCCCGGCTGCTACAGCCAGGGCGAGACTGCGGAAGAGGCGCTGGCCAACGCACGCGAAGCCATCCTCATGACCATCGAGGACATGCGCGAGCGGGACGCAATTCCGAACCTCGCTCGTAAGCACATTGGCGTCGCCATCACTGCAGATCCGAAGTCAGCAGTGCTCGACTACACAGAAAACGCACCCCGGCCCGACGAATTCTCCGCCGAGAAGGATACTCTGGACTGGGAAGGCGAGGGCTGGAGCTGATGGCTCAAGCCGCTCCGACCCTACGTACGATCGCCGAGTACCTGGCCATCGAGCGCTCCTCCCCTCTCAAGCACGAACTATTTCAGGGGCAGATGCTCGCGATGGCGGGAGCAAGCCTCGAGCACAACGTCATCGTCGCCAATATCGTCGCCGAGCTGCGCGCGGCGTTGCGCGACCGTCCGTGCGTCGCTTTACCGTCGGACATGAAGGTGCTGGTTCGCGCGAGCGGGCACTACTACTACCCCGACGCGACTGTCGTCTGCGGCGCAGCTGAATTTGCGGACGAGGAGCGCGATGCGATCGTGAATCCGACCGTCGTCGTTGAGGTCCTCTCCGACTCGACAGAGCGCAGGGACCGGGGTGCCAAGTTCCACGACTACCGCACGATCCCGAGCTGTACGGATTACCTCATGTGCTCATCAACGGAGCCGTTCGTCGAACACTACACGCGCGATGCCGACGGCTGGCGGCTGCGCGAGTACGGCGCTGGTGAAGTGGTCGCGTTGCGCGGAATCGAGACCAAACTCGCGATGGCTGAGATCTACGCGAAGGTATTTGGGGACCGATGAACATGAACATTACTGTCCAGGTCTACGTCCGCCAAGAACCGAAGCGCTGCGACGTAGACACGTCGACCGAGTTCTTACTTCCGTCGCGGGTTGGTCAGCACCGAACCCGAACGCTTGCGAGATTTTGCTCCCCAACAGCTCCACAAGTAAGAACTTTGCGACGTGCATTGTGGTGGATTTCGCTACGGCGCGAAAACGGCTACTTTCGGCGAAGGCGGGATCGGTATCACGCGGACCGGCGGCGCGGCTGGCGCGGGCGCTCGAGTGGCAGAGGCAGCTCGATGGCGGGGAGGTCGCATCGAGGGCGGAGATTGCGCGGCGGGAACAGCTTTCGCGGGCGCGCGTAACGCAGATTTTGGCGAGCCTGGCCGGGCGCGTTGTGCGGCGAGCTCGGTCCACGTAGCGTTTGCGTGTGACTCTCACGGTGAGGACCGGAACGGCTCTTCGCTGGCGGCCAACGCTGCCAGCTTGCGTCACCGACTTGATTCGTGTCCACGTCGACGCAAACGGCGTCGTGCTCGCGCTGCTCGCGAACGGCTTCGACTCGGGCTTTTCTACGTGCTGGCCGACTGGTTCGCGTCTCGTGCTGGACCTTTTCGTCGACGCTTGGACCTCGTCTTCAGGTTCCACGTCGTCTCGGTTGGCCAGCTCCGTTGGGCGATCTCGCGAGCAATTTGTCACGGCCGTCCCGAATCTCGTCGGGGATCAGAACCTCGACATTGATCCTCCCGGCGCCACGTTGCTCGCCGTCGCAGTCGAAGGCGCGAGGATTCATGCCGCCTGGATCGGGGGCGACAAAGCGTTGCTTGCTCGCGGATTCGAGGCCGTCGGGCGGACCACGCCGCACACTCTCTTGGAGCAGTTCAAGCGTCAGTACCCCGACCAAGCCCAGAACTTGGATGCAATTCCGAACGTCGTCGTTCGCTCTTTCGGCCCGCGCGCTGACCAAGATCCGCCGGACGTCACCGTATTCGACGCCCAAGCTGGCGACACCCTGCTTTTGCTCAGCAAGGCAGCTCTGTCGGGGCCATGCTTACCGCCGGAGGAAGCAGCCTTCGCGGCTGCCGCGTACGCTTCGCCAGCAGCGCTTGCAGAGCGTCTCGCCGACGTGGCATTTCGAAACGAGAAGACTCCGTTCGCGGCCGTCGTCGCGCTTCGTTTCGATGCGGTCGACGTATCCGCGGAACTTGATCGCCTGATTGCAGCGTACGAGCCCGACCCCGGACACGGCGCCTGGCTCCGGGCCTGGGCGCGGACCGAGCGCGCGCTACCCGTCTCCTTCGACATGGGAGGTGTCATAGGCCTCCGACGCGATGGTTCCGTGGTGAGCGTTGCGTGGGACGACCCGGGTTCGACACGCGAGGAAACGTCCGATGCGGCTCACCTCGCGACGACGATCGGCGCTTCCCGCAAATACCCTGCACTCAGGACATTGGCAGCGGTGCGCCCACCGCACGCCAAAGCCTGTCCCCACTGCGAAGAGTTTCGCGTTTCTACCAGCGGCGCCGAAGGCTGTCCGATGTGCTGGTATCTTGGCTGGGTTCCACCGAACCCGCCGCCGTGGTTTCTGCGAAGCGACAACGGGTGCGGACGGTGATCCCGCAGCACCGTCAACGTTTTGCATTCTGGCGTGCTTTTTTTCTCCGATTTCGTTCTCGGCGAGCGGCATCGGGGTCGGCCGACGCGGAGAGTCGTGGAAACTCGTACGTCTTGACTTCAATGTCCCGCGTCGTCTTCAAAAGGCCGCTCTCGTGCAGCTCCTTAGCGAGATCTTCGTCCTCTGCCGTCCAAGTTCTCGTGTCCATGTAGATCATGTCTTCAGAACTGCCGTGACTACCGCCGGGTTCTGTGGCGACTCCGACGATGTCGAGGACCTGCGGAAGCTTGACCTTCGCGACGCGGCAGTAAGCCTCCAACTTCATTACACGTTTGTCGCGGTAGCTGTTGTAGTCCTCGCCTGTCTCTCTCGGAACAAGCATGAAGACGTAGCCGACAGTAGGACGCTGCCTCGTCCCCATAAGGCGTGTGCTCTCACCGTCGGGCCGCGTTGTCCGCATCTTCTCCATGATGGACTGCCCAAATAGCCTGCGAGCGGTCCGGGGCTCGCCCGCCATCAGTCGGACCGCCTCCTCGTGGGCTTGGAGTCCAAGTTCCGCGCCCCGGACAAGCGTTCCCGCGGCGATGTTCTTGTTGAACGCTTCGATGAGGTTGTCCCACACGTAGCTCACCTCGTTGACCCTTTTCTTCGCGAGGTATTGCGGGTTCGTCTCCAGATCCGTCCAGAATCCCTCATCGATAGAGATAGCAGTCGCTCCTTCGGGCACGTTGAACTCGTGCTCGTTGTTTGGGTCGAGGTTTCGAAGATAGTATGCGAGCAGTTCCTCCTCGCCCGCCGCGCCGACTAGCTTACCCGAGCGAACGAGGCGTTCCTTCGCTGTTAGATATGAGACGAAATCAGCGATGGTGTCGAGCTCCCCAAGCACGATATCGAGTGTGACGTCATCTAGTACGTGAACGTACCCACGGTCGGGGGAGAGGTCCCCGACCGTGAACAGAAATGCATCCCTGCGCTCACCGAGGTGGCACAGCGGGGAGATCATCAAACTCCCACTGCCACCGAAAAATTGACGACATCGCTCGGCTGCTCCCAACGCAACTACCACGCGATGAACGATTAGGTTCTCATCGCTGGGCAAGGCGAGCGGAAATCGCTGCGTGCACTTCGGGTCGAGAAAGATGCGATCGGGATGGAGTCGGATCCATCGTTCCGCACCAAACACCTGGTCGGCGGAGGCACTAACAGAACGCCTGAACCAGCGACTCCAATCCAGTTCGGGCTTGCCTGTGTTCGGATATTTACACGATTTGTCCGAGAAGATGATGACGTGGCGACCGAACACGACGAGGAGATCACACAGTTCCTGGCCTTTGCCCTTGTTGAGGTACAGGTTCGGGTAACTCCACAACGTTAGGAACGAGCGGTCGCAGAGACGCTTCAGGTATCGCTCTGATGGAGTCAGTCCCTCTGATCGTATGACCTCAGTCACTGCTCCCATCATCGCGCAGATCCATGTCGAAAGGAAACGCCTGCGCGCCGACGCCTGCGCGCCGACGCTTGGGCACCGATGCTCGGGCACCGCGGGAGCTCGGCCGCCGGCTACCGCCGCCGCTCGCGCTCCACGTTCAGGTCCACGATCGCGCCCGTCCAGGCTCGCTCAGCAGGGCGGCCAAGCGCATAGTTGAGCCCCGCGCGCGGCCACAACCAAGTCGTCCGGAGCCCGGAACCAAGGGCTATATCAAACGGGCATTCACTCTTCCATAGCTCACGGTTGACAGATAGCCGGACCTGGTTACCGTTGCGACCAGACGTGCGCGCGGCGTCGAAGTGTCGAGGTCGCCAGACCTCAGAAAGCTTGGGTACAGAAAAGGTTCACGTAGAAGCGTCGGTTGATGTCTCGTTTGGGTTGGGCTGTCCCGCTCTGGTCTCGTGGGTTGCGCAAGTATTCAACGCGGTAAAGGAGCTGGTAATGAGCAATACAAACGTCCTTGTGGCATGTGTTTGGTGCGGAGTCGCGTTCCTGCGGGAGCCTGGTGGCGAGATGGTTCCAACCCAAACGAGAGATGCTGCTGACGCCGAGCCGTGGTCCTCCCAAGAGTGAACTGCGGAGGTTCGATTCCTCCGTCCCGCACCAGTCGAAAGGGGGGGAGCGCTCTACCAGGGCGCCCCCCCTCATCGTGCCTCCGTGAAGCGTAGCAATTGAAAGCCCGCCGAAGGAGTAGGCGCCGCCGACCGCGTACAGGCTGTAAACCAAAGTGCCGGAAAAGAAAAAGAAGTCCCGCAAAGCAACGAAGCCGGACGAGGTATTCGAGGCCGGCCCGGTACGGGTAGCGAGGTTCGGACGCGTCACCGTGATCGAGTCGAACTGGGACCCTGAGGATTTCAAACGGTGGAAAGCTCGATGGCCTGAGTTCAGGACTGCAGCTGAAGGCCAAGTCCGTGCCGCATCAAGCCGACTGCAGGCTACGCTCCGGCGCGTGCGCGGAGCGGACATACTCGCCACTTTGCTCACGCGCTTCGGCCTGACCGACCCTACGACATACGTCGAGTCTGAAGCCGACGGAGGAGAGCATTTTTCAGAGTACGTGGCGAGCCTAGTCGCGGCGATCCCCGCTAGCGAGCTCGGCACAGACCCCCTTATCGAAGGCGAGTTCAGCACGGTGTTGACCGACCTGAAGGAGCTCTTCAAAGCGGCCCAGACGTCGGCGGAGATGTCCGTCGATCCCGATGACAAGGCTCAGCTGGCGGGGTTCCGCATGCAGCTGGTCTTGAAGCACCTTTACGTGCGCGGCGATTCCTATCCCGCGCAGCACACGGACCTCTTCCGCGAGTTTGTCACCCCTCACGCTGACTTTTTACAATCAGCGCACGGGTTCAGCGCCCTGGAATTGATCGACACCCTGGATGCGATCGAAAAACAGTTCGACGACCGAATCAAGCGAAGCTTTGGCGCAACGCGGCTCCTGCAACTTGCCATCGAAGCCGCTTCTTCCGAAGAAGAAGCGCGTGAAAAGCTGTCACCGGAGGAGCTGGCAGAAATCAGCGCGGTGTTCGCGACCTCACCCACGGAGTTCTTGCGGATTGACGCTGGAGACCCAGGGGTTTCCGTAGCCGTTCTGGAAAAGTTGGCGTGCACCCCCGGGGAGAACTCCAAGTTCCTTACTGGACCTTTCGGCGGCTTCCCGATGAACGACTCCCTGGTCGCTGCCAAGCCGCTACTCAAGCTGGACGGAATGTACATCTGTCCAAGCCCGATTATCCTGTTTCGTTCGTATTTCAACGTCGCCACCAGACTACTCGATCAGGCGCCCTACCGAGAACGCTTTCAGGCCAAGCGGGGCCGGCTACTCGAGGACGTCAGTGTTCGCCACCTATCGCAGATCCTCAAGGGTGCGAACGTTCACCGCTCTTTGTACTACACAGCGAGCGACGGCAGGCGCTGCGAAACCGATGCCATCATTCTCTTCGATCGGCACGTCTTCGTAGTAGAGGCAAAGGCCGGGGGGCTCTCACCAGCGACGCGCCGTGGCGCTCCGCTAAAGATCCAAAGCGACTTCACGAAATTGATCGGGGATGCGTTCGAGCAGGGGGCGCGGGTTCGAGACTATATCCTCACCCGCGAGCTGGCGCGCTTCGAAGACGAGCACGGCAACTTGCTCCTGGAACTGCTACGCACGGAGATTGACGAGGTTTATGTTGTCAATCCAACACTGACCGTGGTCGACCCAATTGGGGCCCAGCTGGGTGCCGCCAGAGAGCTCGGGTTACTGGATGACGGGGATGTGTGGCCGTGGTGCGTGTTCATCAACGACCTGAGGATTATCTCTGAGCTGGTCCACTCCCCAGCGGAGTTCACTCTGTACCTGCGAAGACGGCTCAAGCTGAATCAAACCCCGATGGCTCCGCACGACGAACTCGATCTATTTTGCAAGTTCTTCTCAGACGGGCTCTATTTCGAAAAACGTGAATTCGACGGCCTTGGGCGCGTGGTGCCACATGCGTTCTCGGACATCTTGGACCGTTGGTACATTGGTCGACTCCATGGTGCGACCGTTGACAAGCCGACATTTCCACTCCCACCACAAGTAAGAAGCCTTACGGATGCTATCGAGGGGACGACATCCGGACGGCGCACGACGGCAGCGCGCACCCTGATGGAGTTCGGCTCGGAGGCTCTCGACCAATTCGAAGCCTTCCTCCTTCGGTACAAACGCGGCGTACTCGCCGTGGACGAGCATCACGATCTGTCTTTTTTTTCGCGAGATCTGAAGATCGGGATCACGATCCACGTTTCGAGGCTCGGGCGCCTAGAAAATGCGGCCGTCGCACACGGGCGCAAACGACGACACATGTCGGGAGCTCCTGAGTGGCTTGTTATCGCCTACTCGCCCGACTCGGGGCATTGCGAGTTCGTTTTCGCCGGAAAAGAACCGCTGAGTGAGAACGATCTTCGACATGTCGACGACATTCGCCGAGCACTCCTCACGAAGCACCTCGAGCACCACGGACACATGCCCACACGGAATGAACCCTGCCCCTGTTTGAGCGGCAAGAAGTATAAGAAGTGCTGCGTCGACCTTTCTCCATAGCCTCCCCACGCCGCAGCCAAGCGCTACGGAAGCGACTTGGATGATCGTTCAACCGCCCAAGTGGCACAGGGACACGTGGCTCCGCGCCTACTTGACCTTGCCGGCGTTGAGCATGACGTCGCCGTCCCGGCTGGCCTCTTTCAGGAGTAAGACCTCGCGGATGCCCGTCGTGATTTGAAGCGAGATCGGACGGAAACTCGCGTGCATGGAGAGCACGCGCGAAGAGCTGAAGGAGGAGCTGTCAAAGTTGGGGCCGCGGGGGCGCGGGCGGCC
>Ga0247760_1000168_pt1 | contig 71350 bp, 78 predicted proteins | sample UWRJL171409R4_FD_179936 | JGI IMG/M metagenome (GOLD analysis project Ga0247760, IMG submission 179936) | Plant litter microbial communities from Arlington Agricultural Research Station in Wisconsin, United States - UWRJ-L171-409R-4 | ecosystem: Environmental > Terrestrial > Plant litter >... | reverse complement strand
CATACGACCATACCCACTGGAGAACTCGGGATCCCGTCCGCTCTCCCATAGATAAGCCAGTGAGGGCCAGACTAGTAGTTGGGTCGGTGACGACCAGCGAATCCCTGGTGTTGTATGTCTTTTTGCTCCACTATGCAAATCCGAAGGCTCCATCTTTGTCTTTTGGTGGTGCTGTGTGGAGGTGCCAAGGTATTAAGTCACCACAATTTTCAAGCGAGGCAACAATCCGGAGAGTGCAGTACTTGATGAACTGGTGCGATGGCGCAACAGGGAAGAAACCACAAAGAGAACCACACCCACAGAACGTCGCAGTCGGCCTGGAAGGCCGACTCCCAGACTACTGGTCCTCCGATCGGAGGGACACAAATGCAACTGACGTAGAAAAACAGATACGTACCTAGTATAGAACAAAACCTAGTATGTGATGGTGCCTAGCATGGAACGGAGCCTAACATGGAACAACAAAGGAAACGCGACCGTGGATTAGGTCATCTTCCTTCGATCGAAGGGCCAGAATGTCACTGGGCTTTCAATGGGAGGTCTTCGTGGTGAAAATCGTCGGATTGATAATTGTTGAAAAGAAGCACGGTTCAAAGAACCGCGCGGCGCGGCCCCTTTTTGACGGTGGCACGCGCCAGAGAACGCATCGCTATGTACAAAAGCGGCTACAGTAATATTACATACAGAGCCCAAAAAGAACGACAGGGTCGGCCTGAACAAACGCCCCGAGTCATTGATCCACGTCCCTCAGCAAGCCCTTTCCAAGCTGGCTAGATAGGTTGCAACTCTCTCATGTCCCTGTAAGCGAGCCTCCCGAAGCGCTGACCATCCCATTGAATTCTTTTCGTTAACAACCGCTTTTCCCTCCTCTACCAGAATCTTAACGGCTAGCTCATGGCCTTTCCGGGCCGCCATATGCAGCAGTGGAGACCCGCTATACCAACTCTCGGATCACATTCCTCGGGCTCGTCTACCGTGTCGATGACCAGGTAAATGGGCTTCCGCTGTGAATGATCCGCCAATGACCGAAATACTCTTTTCAGTGTTTCGTAATCCCACTTCATTAGGCCATGGCCTTGCTGACAGAATTTCCGATACTCGAACTGAAACTTATGGTAGAAGAATGTCTCGTCCTGTTGAAGTATGTCGTGGAGTATCGTTTGCAACATATTGTAGTGGCTCTTTTGCAGCTCTCCCTCCCGATAGCTATAGAAAAACTTGGCAAGGATCGCCGATCTTGCACCAGGATCACGCTCCAGAAGGTACCGTGTGAAATACTTTGTCACTGTGCTCTTGCCACTGCCTGACTTTCCTTGAATGTACAAGAGCCTTGAGGCATTGGGCATGCTCCAGTCCGTATACTGAGGATGCGACCAGATCCACGCACAGGAGCCTCGGTGCTCTTCTGTAGTTTTGTCGTAGCGTGTGTTGCTAAAGCGAAGGCTATACAGACAATCTAGTATACACGTTAGTATAGCTTAGAACGGGATTGCAACAAGAAAACTAACCAATTCTTTCAATGCTTGGTATGCCACGAAGAGCTTGCCTGTTGTTCACAACTGATGTGCTTATTATCAATGCCTTGAAATTCCGCGTTGTCTTCGCCAAGAGATCAACGAAAATGCGGACGCTCTCAACGAGGAGAGTGTCGCTACCCGCGTCATGCAGAGTGTCTATGACCATGAAGACGGGGGTTTCGATGCCATTGCGAAGAACAGTGACCAAAGCAGAGTATAGATCATTCAGCAGCGCGCCTAGAAGTGCTTCAGCATTCAAGTACTTCTGTGCAGCCGTAGAACTGTCGAATTTTAAGGTCCAGTATCCCCTCAATTCTTCTGTCTGAGCGCGCTCCAGGAGATGAAATAGGGATTTTTGAATAGCTGAACCTGTACTGTATGGAACAGATACAGCCAGCTGCCGCAATATGGTTTAAACAAGTCGGCTAACTACTTCCTCTGAAGTTTTGCCCGCGAGCTGGCAGTTGAAATGCAGAATGGTATACTTCTTCAAGTCAGCCACTCCCACCCGGCTCAAGACGTGCGGTGATACAAGCTGGACGCGGTCCGCTGGGACATCAATCCAAAGCATGCCAGACGATTTGTTAAAACTCCAATCCAGATAATCAAGATTCCGGAAAATCCAATGGAAGCCGGGATCTTTGTCAAGCTTCGGTATTCGAGGCAGACCTTGTTAGTCGGCGGCATCTAGGAGTAATTTCAGAAACTTCTTAACGTCCAAGTTTTCAATCACAGAACGGAGTTGTCCCTAGACAGTAGAAGCGGGTCGTAAGCATGTAAATCCGATTTAGTCGTAAGGGTGAAGGTGATGGCTTACACAAACAATATTCATATCCCAGGTTGAGCTCTCCAGCAACCCAGAAGGCTTCCTGAGCAACGGGTTGTCTGACAAAGGGTATTTTCCCAGTACAGCCTTCGCCACAGCTGCTGCTGTCGCCGCTGCAAATGGTTGCCACAGCTTGCTCTTGTGGCTGTCGGCATAGTCGCAAACCCCTTTGACGACGATGCAGGGGACGGCATCCCAAATGCCTGCACCCTCCATCTCGAAAGCGATGACGTTTCGTTCTTTTGCGATCCTGTTGCGGCTTTCGCCGGACTTCATTACTCTATGCCCTGAAGCAATGCAGCCGAAGATAATATCGGGAAATTGCGTCCCCCCTGGTCTTCGCCGGGACCGCTGCCTCGGGACCAGCTAGCCATCGTCGCAACCCAGATCAGCACACGATGTGTCGGCAGCCTGGCTGCAGAACTGCTCGCTCTCCCCGTTGCAAAAGTCGCAGCGCGGAGGTTTTCAGTGTTTGTAGTGATACGTCGCTGGAAACAACTTGTCTTGGGCGGGACCAGGGCGAAGATAGTTGTGTGCACGCTCCTTAAAGTTGGCAGTCCGTTGTATATCTCCTAGATGCTTGGCCGCATCGGTCCTTAACAGTTCCTTTTCGTGTTCAGTCTCGCATCTGGCGATAAAATTGCGAACATCTTTGCTTGGCCTGCCAAACTTGTCCTCGGCAGTATCTTTAGGCACGAACGCGATGGGATACTCTCTGCCAAAGTCATATTGGAAGATTGTCTTCCCGATGACAACATCACCTAGCAGTATTTCGTCGCCCGATTCGAGGTCCGGTACGCCGCCGCAAATACCTACGAGAAGCAGAAGTGTGATATTCGGGTAGCTGGATGCCAAACTGGACGCGGACACAGCAGCTTCGATCTCACCCATGCCAGAAAGTAGCACCAGTACAACGTTGTGTAGTCCAACTCTCCCAGCTGTGTATATATTTTTATCCCTTGGGGCTCTCGTGTATGGCTCACCGACGCTGTCCCAGAAGTGGTCGAACAGAAGGGAAACGGCGTCGTACTCAAGTCGTAGTGCGCAGACGATGGCAATGCGGAAGTCCTCACGACTCTGGGGTCGGTCATAGGAAGCTGCAGGTTTCAATGGTGGTGGCATGGCGACTGATGGCGCCGCGCGATCTTGGACCCGTTGAGGAAGCGCGAGTAGTTGTTGTAGTGTGAAGTGGTAGGCCGTGCAATGGCGGGCGGAGGCAGAATTGGGCTGAAGGCTTGGGCGGCCACAAACCAGCCGTGTCCATCTCCGATGCACTCACTCAAATGGGGAGTCGCGAAGAGTGTCACGTGGAAACCACTCGGCTTCACCTTCATTCTCTCAAGCTGCGCGCGACGGGAAGGAGGGTTACACCCCGTCCTGGGGCTCCACAACCCAAGTTTTCGACACCTTCCGTCACCACGCGAACTTGGCCGCGCTTCAAGCGGCTGCCAGTGATGGGTGTCGCATATGCAGGGCCCTCCTACGATACAAGAAGCCACTCTCAAAATACCAAGAGGACGGCGAACTGACGTATACCATACATGACGGCAATAACTGGGGCGAAGACAATCCGTAGAAGCTGTTCGTCGTGGAGTTTCGGCATCATGGGCCGTCATTCTATGTTTTCAGGCCGCCTAGGCCTCCAGAACTGCAGTCAGCTGTACCAGAGACTTCTCTTAGGACAGATGACACTGGTTCCTAGAGCCTCGCTCGGCACTGGATTGATCACTGCCGCACTTCACACAAGCACTGCAGCAAGCAAACCTCACCCCAAAGCTATCCGTCTCGTCTCGTCGATGTCGGGATAGCGGATGACGGCAATATCAGGCTGCATATCACGGCCGAGGATCACACAAGTGGCGACTACTTCACTTTGTCACACTGTTGGGGTAAAACACAACCAGCCAAGTTGACACTCGCCCGCTACGATGCCATGAGGCGAGGTATACCGCTGGCTCAGCTACCGCTCAACTTCCGAGACGCGGTGCTCTTCGCCCGGTTTTGCAAGGTCCGGTACATCTGGATAGACAGCCTCTGCATCATGCAGGACTCGGAAGCGGATTGGAAAGCCGAGGCGTTGCGCATGGGACAAGCATACGCTAACTCGCTGTGCAATATCAACGCAACATCCTCTTTGGATCCTTCTGGCGGTTTTTTTTTTTCGAGGGACCCCGATGCGGTCCAGCCATTGCTGGTGCGGCCCAGCAAAAACTGGCTTCAGCATACCGATGACGTTCTACACCTGTGCTACTCCCCTGACTCTTGGGAAGTCAACGTCGAGAAGGCTCCGCTCAATACCCGCGCCTGGGTCCTCCAGGAACGGCTCCTTGCGCCCAGGCAGCTGCATTGTACTGCCGAGCAGCTATTTTGGGAGTGTCGCGAATGCCGGGCGAGCGAGACGACTCCCTCATCGTATCCGGACGATTTCTGGCAGGACAGCGCGACGCGGTACACTCTGTTTCAGGAGCCCAGCGGGACATTCAACAACATTTACCACTCCTCTGCGGTACTTGGCGATCTCTGCCGGCAGCCGTTGCCAACGTTAGATGCCTTGTCAGCTCAAACAGAGGCGCTGTCTCTGGGACAAAGTGAGGAAACCACCGGCCATTCGAGACAAGTTAGCAGCATCACCAGCCACTTAGGACGCCTCCTTTCGCGTCAACCACAGCCACTCAGGATGCCCCTTGATTTAAGATCTCGCAGACCGGAAGCTGCCACCAGGGCCAATACAAACCGCGGGACGGAGTCCATTCAGAACCAGCGAGCCAGATCCATACAAGTGCAACGCGGCAAGGTCTACGAAGAATGGGGCAAGCTCGTCCACGAGTATTCCCGACGCAACATGACATACGACACAGACCGACTTGCAGCCATTGCCGGGATCGTCGCCATTGTCCAGGCAGGTCTCGACGACGAATGCTTGGCAGAGCTGTGGAGGGGCCAACTGCCCTACCAGCTGTTATGGGATGACGGCGGACTGGGTCGCCGGCTTCCAGACAGCGGCAAAGTGGCGCCGAGCTGGAGTTGAGCAGCCTGGCAGACTCCTGTATTGGCTGCTCCGCCAATCTCATGGGTTACCGAGGGCCCGCAGGAAGTTATCATCGATAGCGTTGTCTCTACGCTGGATTCCTCACAGTTAAGCATCGCTCCGGATATACAACTGAAAATGTTTGGTTTTCTCTTCGAATACATACGCAGAAGAAAAAGCTTCCGGGTTGGAACCAGGGAACTCCCCTTGTTTTCAAGAATTTACGACATCGAGGGAATTCCTCTTTCAGAAGACGTCAAAGATGAAGAGTTGTACTACATGCAGGTCACGGCCTCCAATGGAATCATCGCCGGGCTGCTCCTTTCTTACCATTATGGAACAGACACGTATAAAGGGGTAAGGTTGTTCAACCTACCGTACGACAAGGTGAGCCACACCTTATTTTTCGGAATGCACAACTACATATAGGCGCGCCCAGAGCAAATGGTCAACGTCACCTCGGTCTAACGGCACATTTGGCTATAACTCTCGCCCAATCTCACTTCCACCTGGACTGGGTAGTATATCCGTAGAATGTATATTCGTATCATGGGTATCTCATTCTGAACCTTGCCACGCCCTGCCATCGCAACGCCGCAAACAGGTAGGTAGGTATCATATCGTACAGCCCCTGTCCCTTTAAAACAAAAATGCACCCGCCATATCGTGACATCGTGTATCGCTCGCTTATGTCCTATCATCCAACCTCTTAAAAGAACCTCCGCCTGGCCTTAGCCTGTCCCCGGCCATCAGTGCCATGCATGCGTCTCGTACCAGCAGCCTATTATCATCGTTAGCCCGTATCCTTTCACCTGAACATTGTTGGACTGTTGGAAAACATACCTTCTGCCCCGGACGCCCTGTAAGCGTCCCCTTTAGCTTGAGGAAAGCCCCGCTGATCTTATCGCCAAGTGTAGCATGACGCTTCTGGTGGTGCACGACATGTGTGTGCGTGGTGTGGTGCGCAGCGACGGGGTGGGCGCGACGGCGGGAGAAGAATCCTCCGCGGGCGGGAGCGGTGTGTGTGGTGGTCACGGGGTGGGCGCGACGGCGACGGGTAGGGAGGAGAGGCATGTTGAGTTTTGGTTGTGGTTGTTGTGAGGGTGTGTGGTTTGTATGGTTGTTTGTTTGGTTGGAGTGTAAGTTGCTTCACTTGATGCTTTGGTGTGATGGAATATGGAGTATGACATTGAGGGATGGACGGGAGAGGCAAAGGCCGATTATATACATGTTCCTGACTTGCTTCTGGTCTTCCAATCGTCGATGAACAGCAGCAGCGCATCATTAGGCTGTGCAGCCCATGACATCAAGCCCAACGGCGGGTGTGAGAGGCTGGTGCCCTGCTCAATACAGGTATGGTGTGGCTTGCGCGGTTCCGGGAAACCTGCTTGAGGACCTTGACAGCGCACAAAGGGTCTGTTAACGGCAGGTGGATCGTACCGCGTCAGCGGCGTGTTTGGCTGCCGTTCTTGATTTGCTGCCGTGTGCGGGAAGCTTTTCAGGTCTCACAGGGTCGAGGGTCCACCAATCAGCATTGGAGGGTGTGCCCCCACACCCATGATGTCATCGAGGGGAACACCAGATGATGGCTGATATCAGAGGACAGATGATCGGGCAGAAAGTGTGGCTGCCACGCTAGAAATGACGACAAGAGGGTAATCTACTCTACTCTACTGTAAGTATTCCGACGTTGCACCTGTAGAGTATTCTCGAAAGCCTCCTGAGAAAATGACGACGCGGGTATCTCGGCTTCCATCGCACCGCATTCACTCCTTCGCGACGAGATTCTTCTTGATCTTGGCGAGGTCCTCCTCCGAGAAGCCTAGCGTCTTGGTGACGTACGAATCCCACCCGCCATATTCGCGCTCAACCCCCTTCACGAACCGCTCCCAACTGGCAACCTTCAAGCTGCACAAGTTATAGAACCCCGGCTCATCCACGCTCTTGACCCCCGTACCCCGCATCGCAAACGCAAGCAGCTGCTCCCGCCCCGGCTCCGTGCCGATGCGCGAGAGCATAAAGTCCAGCGTGATGGTATCCCCATCCACCCCGGCAAGTGACAGCAGCATCCCCGCCGCAACGCCCGTCCGATCCCGTCCAGCTAAGAGTAGGTATTCATGTTAGCATCATCCCAAACCCCAACCCAACCCCCATCCCCCACAGAGTCACTCACCATTACAATGAAACAAAAAGCCCTCCCCCTCCCTATCCCTCACATGCACCAACACATCTCTCAAGCTCCCCTCGTACATCCGCATCACATCCAAATACATCTTCTCGTATCCCTTCTCCCCCTCCCCCTCCACAAACTCTCCCAGATCCGCCAGCGCATCCCCCTCCTCTCCCTTAGTCCACACCGCCTGCACACTCTCCACGACCGGATCCGGCTTCGTCTCGTGCTCCTTCACCGACCGCAGGTCAAAGATGGTCTTGATTCCCAGCTTCTGAATGGCAGCATGGCCTTCGGGCGTGAGGCCCTCGAGGGAGGCGGTTCGGAAGGCGAGATTGGGGCGGATTGAGGGGGTTCCGGGAGGGCGGGGGAGTAGGCCGAGGTCGCGGGTGTTGAATGTGCCGGGGATGTGGACGAAGGGCGGGGCGGAGAGGACGGCGTAGAGGGTTTCTTTTGGGAGGGGCTGAGTTACATCTGTTTTGGCGAGGGCGAGGAGGGAGGCTGTGGTGGGGGTGGAGGTAGCCATGTTGTTGGTGGGAGGTAGGTATCTAGATGGTTGGTTGGTAAGTTGCTGCGATGCTGCTTATTGCTGTTGTCTGAAGTGAAGAGGCTCGGCAAAGGGCGATTTTATACCGTGAGATGAACGTGTTCAACTACTACTTCTGCTGGGGGGGATAACAAGCCGCCGCGTAAGCAAACAAGCGGTGAAATGGATATCCGACAAAATCTATCCGCGGTCTGTCCGTGTTGAATGCAAAGAAAGAGAGGGGGTGCTCGAGGGCCGAAGCTGTCAAACTCCTTCCCACGCAGCTGCGTGGCCCCGCGGACCCCGCACCGCCGAGGTCCCGCTGGTCCCGTCCCTGAATGGCTGCAGGTACCGCGTTTCGTCCAAAATTTGCGCTAGCCACGGTCGTCGTATCTCGTGTGAGCACGACAGGTGCATAGCCCGAGCGGCTCAACAGGCGGCAGCTAGGCCACCAGCTCGGGGTTAACTGACGACCTGTCTCGGCTTACTTCGGAGAACACACATCCACTTTCTCGGTCGAAACGGATGCTATCTGAAGGTTCAGATCAGGATGCAAGTTTGAGATGGCAACATGGTATCATTACAGTTGAAAAGTCTATGTATTCTCAAACCGCCTGATATCTGTCAGGGTCGATCATGAATCGTCCATGGTGAGCCCCCCTTACCAATGCCCGTCAAGGGGTTCAGCCTCGTCATCAATAAGGAAGCTTCGAGTCACTCGAGTAGCCCGCCTCGGTCTGCTTGACCTCTTTGATAGGATGCAAGATCAAAGCGGGTAAACACGCCCTCCCATGCTCTGCCTCCCACTGAGGGCCGCCGATGCCCGTATCCTCGTAGCCCATCCAGTTGTTGTACATTCTTTGCGGGGGAACCGCCCGGAAGTACCACGTCGAACCCTGGAACCGACCTTCTTGGCCCCATCCCATGGCGCTACCAAAACTACCGCTATCGCCTTTGGGTCCTCCGTTGAACCACCGTGCAAGTTGAGCGCCATCCCACGGCAGATCGAACAGCACCGGCATCGGCGCGTAGACAGCCTTCAGGCCATGAACAAGTGCCACGGTCGGTGCTACCATCTCTGACGCCAGATGGTTGCCGCGCAGGTTCTCGACATGCATGATATCCATCAGCCTCCTCGACGCACGCAGCTGCGTGATGATGCTCGCCCGGCGAGGGAGGTCTCCCCACGCCATCTCCCTTGAGCGGTATCCCCACACCTGGTTTCTCAATATCCAATTGCTGTTAATAGGATTGAACATTGGCGACAGGGTGATGAGGTCCGCCTCTTCACCGACTCCCCATTTGTAGCGGTCCTTCTCAGGTGTTGGTAGTGGCGGTTTCGGTCCGATCGCTTGAACCGCGGGGGCGTGAGGCGCACCCCAGATCAAGTCACCCGCATGGATCTGCTCGACAGTCTCCCGGAACTCCGTGTCATAATCGCCATGGAAGGAGGGGATGTAGAACCGCTCGTTTCGTTCCCAGAGGCCCTTTCGCGGTTGCTTCCGACTAAACTCCGCCAGCTTGGTGAGAATGTCGTAGTGGTGGCCAATAACCCTAGAGTCTAACTCCCAATTCCATACGAAATCGAACTCGCGGTGCTCCTGCATGAAGATTTGCACAGGTGAAAACTGCCCGTTATGTACTAAGAGTGCCTTGGGGGTGAGCTTGGGGTAGGCACGCTTGACCTTCTCAGTATTCCAGAGAACAGTGATATCCCAGAACTCTTTGGGAACCTGCGTCTCGATCACATGCCGGTACGCTTCCTCGCTTGCCCATATATCTGTGTCGTCTTTGACATGCAGAAATAGGAACACCTCATATTCCCCGCCGGTTTGCAGACTGAGCTCTGTGATGAGAGAGCGGATGACCTGCTTATCGTTGTCGTTGTACACCTTTCCAGTGTATGAGCGTAGCAGCAGCGCTGTTCTCTGCTCGCTGTCCTTGGGCGTAACATTCTTTGGATGATCGGCAGCACTTGCAGTGTCTCCCAGATGAAACCGCGCTCCTCTTTTGTTGACGGTCAATTCCGGCCGGGATGCAGCAAGATCTACCACTGCATGCTCTACCTCGCTCCGTTCGTCTCCAGTGTCTTCATCGGCCATTTGGGTGTAAAGATTTGGCGGATCTTCGGAACGAAATCGCGCGTGGTTTCTTCCTCGACATTGGTGTTGGAGTACTCCCCAGTTCACACCACCCCAGTCGATCTTATTGCCCCCTTCGTATGTGACAGGAAGTAGTCCATATTGGCCCAACCGAGTCTCTCTCTCGAAGCACATATTATCTGCGATCCCGAGAGCATCGTAGCTCCCAAATCCAGGGCTTGGGAGGTTGCTTGGGCGGCCTCTGAAGACACGAATACCTCCTCCCACCTGGGCTCCCGTGGGGCCGCGGCACGAAACAAAGACCGGGTGTTTGGATCTCCGGTAAGAGTAGGGGTCAAACGTGTAAGGCGTCTCCGAGGTGAATGAGACGCCTTCGGCGGGAATCAACAAGGCATATTTCTCGAGCTTGAGAGTATCCTTCTCAACGAGATTGTTCAGCGTGCTCCCGTAAATGGCCCCTACCCCTAGCGCGCTGGAAAGATTATTAGCCAGAGAAACACCCTCAGTGCATGGGAACCTACGCCTCTAAAGCCTTTGCCTCTCGGCCAAACTGACTTTGCTTCTCTCTCAACAGTTTCTCCTGTGTCTCTGCTGTTCATCAGCGCCTTTCCATAGACGATTTGATGAGGTATCAGACTTACCAGGCTCTGGAAGGACAACGGGCGGACGATCGTGCCGACCACGAGAGACACGACCGCTCAAATCATACAGGTGTTCTTCATGTCCGTAGAGCAGCCAAAAACAGAGTGTTGCCAGGGTCAAGACTGCAGGGACGAGCCTTGGGCGCCCAAAGACCCGTCGAATCTGGAGTTTTGAGACCATCGCCCAGGAAGATAACGGCCCGCCGTCAGATAATGTCCACACCAACAGTCTTAGACAATCTCAGTGCTTGGTCACACAAAGACACCTCGCCATGCTTGTGCAAGCGATTTGACTCGATGACCAGTGGTGAAAGTCTAGTAAAATAATGAGATCAAAACGAGCAAAACGAGCGCTGCCTAGGACCGAAAAACGACTGCAAGGACCGAAACGAGAGTATGATCGAGACAGGATCAAAGGAAGGCGACCGAAAGAGCTTGGGTATCACGGTAGGTTTCGCTGCGATGGCATCAACCTGTGTCAACTCCAGTAACATGAAGAACACACATTGCGGGTAGACGCATTGGATGAAAATGAGGCAACTACAACCAGCAAGTCCCTTCCGCAGGATGGGAAGAAATGCGCGTCCAGGAACACCAAGACTTCGTGGCGCCCCCAAGGGTCGACATCGATAGGCTGGGCAGGGGGGCTTATCAACGACACTTGCCCTGTTCTTCATCTGTCCTCCCCTCGCTCTTGCAGGTTCAAGTGGAGGAGGCCATCCACCCGAAACATGCCAATCCACACAGGAAATCTCGAAGTAGGCAAGATGATCAAGCCGATCATCCTGAAATAGTCGAGGCCAAATCTCTATGAAAGGTAGCAATGCCGATTCCGGAAAACCGTATCAGCAAGCCGGGACCAGCCATAAATAGAGCATCTTCCCTCACCTCAGCACACTGCAGCGTCAGCAAAAACAAGCAGCAAGCCACCCGGCGCAAACCCCACGCTGGGGAAATGGGGGCTAACAAGGAAGTTACGATGGAGCTAGCGTTCGAAGCTAACCTCGCGATGTCTCCTCAGACCAGTCTAGACTCGGCTAACCGAAAGAAGCCAATCCCGCAGCGCCCCACCACAATGTCGCGCAGATGCGACGTTCGAAACGAAACCAGATCCCAATTGGAAACGTCACGCCATCGTCATTTCCATCGGCCACCAATCCCACCCGTCTAACGGCCCGTTGTCAGTCGCAATAGGAGAAGCTAGAAAATTGCTGGAAAATGAACAGCTTCTTTTGGTCAGCCATTGATGGAGAGGCGTCCCCGAAGTGGTCAGCTGTTGATGTCGCACACAGGGGCTGGCCAATCAGAAGCGGCCCGCTGCAGACGGGAAGGGGACGTCATTCCCGCAGCGAACCAACACCGGGCAGGCCCACGGCTTGAGCCGCCTGCAGGCGAGTCTCAGCCTCCTCGTGCCGATGTCTTTCCTGCAATGACGCCTCAATAACCGTAAAGAAACGTCAAGATATCGAGAGTATCATTGATGACACCCCGCCAGTGTGCAACATGTCTAATTCCATCCCAAAGAAGAAAGCTAGGATGTTCGGCTCACGAGATATCGGCAACCTCCGGATAAGGCAGGTTTCATCCCGCAATCTGATCAAGGTCAACCCTCGTAACAACTAAGTACCACAAGCAATACCCGCACTGCGAGCTCGCCGTGAAACAGACTTCCAGTGAAACACACTCAGGTGGCAACGTACTCGAGTATCGATTCAGAGATGTTCACATTGCGAAACTCCCTGAACTTTGTAATCATCTTCATTCAGCCTCTCCCCCCCAAGACTGGCTGTCTGTACTAGCATTAGGTATTACATATACAGCAATACAAACAACCTGCCCCATCCACCCAATACCGCCGTCTGCCATTCCTTTTCCCATCCATCCAACTGTCATTCTTCCCTGTGACACTGTACCGCCTGTCCTGCCATCCCTGGCAAGCGCCCACTCCCATCCGCAATGCAGCGAATGCACAGCAAACGCGAAATAACAGTGTAATAGTACACAAGCGTACAGTGTATAACGAGCACCCAAGGCTTTCGCCCCAGATACCACCAATCGTCACGAATCCTTCAAGACAAATGAAAAAAGACACAGAGCTCTGAAGGCCCGGTCTGAAGAGATGGCCCATATTGAAAGCCAAATTGTTGTGTTGCTGATGCGGGTATCTGCCTTTTGCTTGCTCCGAGAAGATAAAAAACACGCCCCTGACCATGAGGGGGATCGTCGTAAAGCGAAAAAAAGTCGTCAAAATCCAAATATGGTGGGTATATATATATATAGCGAAGAAAATAATCGTCATCGAATTAATCGAGATTAGGTGTTTGGTGGGTGTGATTGGCGTTAGATTCGGGTTCGGGGATTCACATCATCCCCAGCCTCGTCATTCTCTTCTCCATCTTAGGTCGTGGCGCCCCCGGAAGTCCAAGCCTGTTCCCTGACGGAAGACCAAAGGCGCCTCCTGCCAGCCTCGGTCCGCCTGGGAGGCCCGGGTTCAGATTGCTGGGACCTCTCCTTGCACTTCCGGCTCCGCCCTTCATTATGTTAGCCGACAAAGGCGGCTGCACGCGGCGCCATGCATCCTTCTCGCAGAAGGCCTTGCCGTTAACCTCAAAGTATCCGTCTTTCAGGACCATTCCACAGTCGCCACAGCGGAAGCAGCCCACGTGGTGCTTCTTGGCGGATTCATCCTCGAGATATTGGCCCTCAATGCCCAAAGAGCAGCTCCCGCAGACACTGCCGTTGAGCTTGTGGTAGTCCATCTCGCAGTACGGCCGGTCGTCCAGCACATAAAATGTCGAGGATGAGAAAGCCTCCTTGCATTCCGCGCAGACGAAGCAAGCTTTGTGATAGCGACCTGTCAGACGGCCATCGGCGCTAGAAATAGACTTGCCTGTGATGGGCAATCGGCAGGCCTTGCAGTCTCCGCGGATTGATGGGACCGTAAGCCCTCCTCTTGGCCGAGATTGGGATCGAGCCCTCTCGGTGTCTCGAGGCCTAGACTGAGATCGCTTTCTCTCAGCTTCTCGAGAGCGAGAGTGGGAGCGCATTCTCTCAGTCTCTTGAGGGCGAGATTGAGACCGCACTATCTCTGGGTTTTGCGGGCCGGAGCGCGAGCGATCTCTACTTCGGTCAGGCGACGCCCACCGTGGGGAAGGGGGCCCAAGCCCTGGCGAAGGAGGCCCAAACCCTGGGGACAAGCTCGGTGCGGAAGTGCTCAGGCTGGCGGAATCGTCACGGGGCGACAGGTCGAAGCTCGGCGAGAGTGGCGAGACTGGCTGGCGGCCCCGGGGGTCGATCCGTGGATCGTATCCACGCTCGGGAGGCGGTGGTCGCCTTGCAAACGGCAGGACTCTTCCTCCCGGGCCCTTGTCGATGGGTGGCGGCTGAAGTGGGGACAGCGGCAGTGCCTTTGGTGCGGCCATCGAGGTCTGGAGATCAGCCATGAGAGAATCGAAGCCCGACGTGTCTGAAGCATTTCTCCCTGCCCTCGATGCCACGGATCTCGGTGGGCTAGACCGTGAGCTTGTTTGGCTCGGTCGACGCTCGCTGCTCGCCTGGCTAGGTCGGCGACCCGACTGGCTAAACCCTGCTGAGCTGGAGGAAGAGGTCGACGCGGAGGACGCATGGTACGGGTTTCCAATTCCAAATTCAGCCGCAAGGTTGATAGAGGGTACTGTGGGGGTTGGAATCGTGCTTATCCGTGGAGGGGGCGGCCGAGATGTGTCCGGTCCTCTGCTCGGTCTCCGAGATCGTTCGCTAGTTAGTGGAGGACGCTCTTGCGAGGTCGAAGGGCGGCGCAACCTGTCGGGCCGGGATCCAGATGGGGCGGATGGGGTTCGCACTGGTGGTTCCACTACCTCACTGGGTCGAGGGAACGTTTCAGAGCGGTTGGGTGCCACAAACCGATCTGCCACCAAGTCTTCCTGCGCTTTTGGAGGTGGACCAAAGCCACCATAGCCGTTCTTCCTGGGCATCTTCGGTGCCCCCTTCAAACTGTCAAAACTGCTACTGAGGTTGGAGGCAGAAGTGCCCGGGCGGTCGTTTGTAGAATCGTTTGAGCCGCTTCGGGCTGCGAGAGATGGCCGCCGTCCGGTATCGAACGGGGCTGCAAGAGACGGGCGCCGCCCAGCATCGAATGGGCCTGGGGCGATGGTGTTCATTCGCTCCAGCAGATTCGGCGCCTGCTTCTTCGGTGCGCTAGCTGGGTACAAGGATTCCTCATACCCATCATCGTTGTAACCTCCATAGCCACCGGGACGCCTCGACTGTGCCGGTGGTGAGTCGTTGGCAATCTTGGGTGCGAAGTACCCGTTGGTCCTGTCGGCGCCAGGCCGTTCAATCGGAGTCTTTGGCGACACGCTTCTCGACCCACTTGACAGGCTCACTGGAGTCAGTTGACCCTGTTGTCCCATATACGAACGATCTAGGCCACGATTAGCAACCTCGACTTCGGTGCTCTGGAGATAAATCTTACTCGCAGCCGACGTATCCACCTTTGGTGGCGCGCGAGATTGCTTGTCGGTTGGTGCCGACGATGACATGCCAAATGGTAGTGATATTGGCAGTGCAAACCTGTCAAATATTGAAGGTGCGGGCATCGGAGGCGCGGCTGAAGATGCCGTTAGCTGGGACTGAGCGTCATACGACGAGTCCGGTGTCATACTCTCTGGTACTCCAGTGCAGAGATGGTCGCCCATCAATGAGATCTCGACTTGTCGGTCACATGTCGAGCATTTTACTGTCGGCATAAAAGCCGACTCTCGTGGCATTGCAGCCATCGTCGTCCCGCTTCCAGATCCGTGCTATCGCTTCGCGAACGCGGGCATAGAGGCGCGCGGTGAGGGCGATGCTGGTGCGTTGCTCGGTTCTTCCAGTCCACACATCCAACGCAGGTCCAAAAAAAACCGTCTTCTTCCAGCACGGCGAGAGCGTCGTCCCAGTTCTCCTTCTGCAATCGATATCCTCGGGCTCCGAGATGCCCACGAGACCAAGTTCTGAAAGCGGCGTCCCCTAGAGGTGACTGTCGTAGCGATTAGGCGTCGAGATGAGATGTTGTTTCTTCCAGCAGCAGCCGCTCGGATGGGTCTCCCTCAAGGATAATCTGCTGGGGGGGACGCAGTTGCACGGGAGATGGGTCTCGTTTTGCTGAGGCAGGGACAAAGAAACAAAGATCCGAGCGAGGGATGCTGGTCTGCTGAGCCGCGCACAGAGGGCGACAATTATGCGGGGAAGACCGGACGGTGTTGCGGATTGTGTCTCGAAAGGCGGAGGAGGATGGAATGTGTGTGGGTGGCAGGGTAGGGTGTTGAAGAAGTCGGCGGGTGCAAGGTGTAACAACAATCGGTTGAGGGAGGCTGCGAGCTAGCCCCTGGACCCCAGTTGCTCCCCTGCCCTTGGCACTGATGATTGATGCAACCCGCCCGCACCTTTAGGGTCGCAATCGGGGATTCAGCGACTGTCCGTGAGAGCTGGATGCAGCGAGGCCCGTGTCGGCTTCACCCAAGGGTTGGCCGTGAAGCAAGGGAAAGGTAATCAGCCAGAACCCTGAAGGGAGAGCGGGTGAACTGAGGATGTGCGCGATGATCAAGCCTGGCGGCGAGAGCCCGTATCCACCCCTGATCGGTAGTGTCGACGCCTTGGGACAGGTGCAGCCAGCGAGCACTGCTCTAACCAGGTGCGGTGTGAAGCTCGCTGACCCTGCGTCGCCCTAAACCCGATCGGACCGGATCCGTGGTGAGGAAGATGCCGAAATGGCAATCACAAGTGGCTTATGCAAAGCATTCGGGCATTGCGGCTGGGGTGCATGTGTCGGCAGGCAAAAGGTGACAGGTGAAGAGAACGAAGAGGTTGCTGCTCGCGAGAGGGAGAGGCCGTCCAGAAAAGGGCGACGACACCATCACCCGCCCAGTCCATCTCCCACCTGTCATTTCGGGATTTACGACTGCTCAGGCACGGCAAAATTCCTTCTTGTCATGCTGAGATTCGCAATACAACGACGTTTCCTTTCACAAGGCCTCGACTGCAATCCAAGGGCTTGAGTGGGATTGTCGCTTGATGAACTCCCCACTTGGTCCCATTCTGCCCGTTTCTGTTTGAACGCTCCAATAATGATTGAATATCGGCGCCACTCCTGCCATTTCAGTTGACTCAAAGTTGCTGTCCCATTCGCTAGCCGCGATTTAGTGCCAACTGTGGAGCGCACGCAGTAAACAAAAGCGGAGACCACCGGGGCGTACCTTGCGGGCAGGGTGAGCTCGGAGCAGCACCTGGACAGCGCTGGTGCTGCTGGCCTGCCACAGGGCAAGGCGAAAATCACCCGGCTGGCAGGTGGGACCCGGAACACCTTCAGCAGAGCGCCGTTCCAGGTTCCGACCGGCAATACATATCCTCCGCATCTCCCGCGTCTCAAATTCCCAGACGCGATTCACGACGCGTGATGTTATGCCGCCGGGAAAAGCATTCTGTATATTTCACTCTGGTATACCTCCTTAGGCAGGACAATTCTAGCCTCGCTGTGCATCCAAGCCTCCCCTCTTCGTCGTCGTGGGGACAGCCGCACCCCGTACTTCTCACAACAGCTGCCTTCCCTGCCAGTCTGTGCTGTGCTGGGAGGGACCCTGCGCCAAAACCAAACTCCTTCGACCTTGGTTGCCTGTGTGCTGCGTGGGGTACGTTGGCGTCAGAGCGTTGCCGTACCTTAAGTGCAACTTTCCAGACTCCAAGTCGATACTGCAATTCCCCCGACCGTCTCGTGAGCCGCCGTCTGCGGTTCCGCCGTCGCGGTTTGGGTGCCGGTAGCTGACTCGATTGGCTTCTCGAATGCCGCCAGCTCAGGCCGCAATTCCGGCTGCTGGCGGGGGCTCATCTACATGTTGCGCAATCGGGCATCTCGTGGCGGCTGAATGGCCGTTCGATCCTGTGTCGCACAAGGCTTTAAGATTGATCGTCTTCTGATACACCAATGGTTCTGCGAGGATTCTGGCGCCGTGGTGGTGTCCCAGACCACCCAAGAGGCGTTGACGAACCTGGAGAAGGTTGTGGCTGGTTGCTCTGCGCACCCCTGCCTGTCCAGCGAGCCAGTCGGAGAGCGTCTTCGGCCTTTCACCTCGCCCTTCACCGTTGCTTCCCCCTGTCTACGATCTGGATTTCGTCAGCGGACCTGCTTCGAGTAAGAAAGCGCATCGCCAGAGCCTCCACCTGATTGAACGACACACTGCTGTAGAAGCACATCTATCTTACCGCCCAGCGGTAATCCCGATCCGGCTCTCCGTTAGCCATTCGGAAGTCGATACACAGATGCTCTGGCCCCTGGATCATCAAGACGCCATCAAATCGGCGCCGCCGGCTGGGTTGTTCTGATAGAATGTCGACAATTGAGCGATTGCTCCGATGCGGTGCAGATGGGCCAATGTTGCGCAGGCTTCCGGGCTTGCTGATGAACTGATGGAACTGCCAGGGTCCAAGTGGAAGTGCTTGCATATCGTCACCTACTTGGTATGGTTACAGTGTGAAATCACTGCATGGCCGTGATGAGGCTTCCGCATTCGTCTTCGCGCCTCTGCGGCTTGCATCCCTCGTTGCTCTCTCAAAGGGCTTGCAGGGCCAAGATAAGCCACGTCCCCGAAACTGGCACAAAATCTTATCTGCTCACGCAGTTGGCAAGAGCTCCTGCAGGTAATATTCCCCTTGGATCTGCGTCGTTAATAAAAAGCTCGGGGCTAAACCGGCGCACCAAGTGTGTTGGTTCCATCATGTCAACGGCGTTGGTCACGACGGATGACTTTACTCTGCACAGTACGGGGAGATGGGGGTAACCAGTGATGGCTGGACTAAGGCATCCGACAGGAACCCGCCTCGCCCGCCTCGCTCTTATCATACAGGCGTCGCAACCGCAACCTTGAGCAGCCACGAGAAGTGGCGCTGAGTGGGGGATCCCATGACGCTGGCGCGATGCACGAAATGGGCGGACTCGATAACCAGCGGCTATGCTGCGATCTGCGAGGATCCTTTTTCTTTTTCCTCGCGCTTGGGATTTCCAGAATGTCTTGCTGCTTATTTTTGGCTTCTTCCCTTTCCAGGCTGGCCTAGCCGGCAAGGCTGTATTGTATCGCGCGCGGCCACTGAGTTTCAGACCGCAGTCGTTTCGCGGGGAGAGGCCCCCTGATTTGCGGCCAAGTCGCCATGCTACGACGCACATAAAACAGGAAACAAGCGGCTTCTGAGGCCGTACTCCGCACACTGAAACTGTGTCGGGAGCACGCGAGTTGTACGTGTACGCATTCCGCAGCACGACTAACGCATAGAACTTTGCCGCTCTCGGGGGCAATGCGGGAGACTGCCGGCCGGCCGACATCGTTCCGAGAAAGGGGGCCGAGACCGGGACTCGATGCCGATGTCCAAGACCCGACCCTTTGACGGGCAGCCCACGCCAGGCTCGTGTGTCTCCCGGCGGACCCGGTAGCGCCGCTCATAACTCAGATGGCCACGTCATCCCGTGCTTGCAGCGTGTTGATATCCGGGCAAGACATCCGCTCGGGGCGGACAGCCCCCATTGCTCAGGCGAAGTGAAGATGTAAGCACCGCTTCCAGAAGGGGCCCTCTGCATCGGGGCTCGCAGTATCGTGTCTGCAGAGCCTCGATGGCGGGATCGGCGGGGCCAATGAATGTGCCGACAGTATCAGGCTCGCGTCGTACTTAAGGCTATCACTGCTGCATCGGCAACTAGCGCCTGCGACAGGCGGCAGAGGCTGTCTGCCAGTCGACTCTGAACCCCGCTGCCGCCGCGGAGCTGAAGGCGACCTGCCGTGGGCGCCGGAGGGGCGCGCAGGGCCACCGGGATGGTCTGGACGGGGGATGGCATTGAGCCGATGCAGCCGGGCGGCGGCCAATCATCACCCCGCCGCAAGCCCGGCCGCAACCCCGCCCCCTTTGCAAGAGAATGCGTGCGCCATACGCTACATTTATACATTAGCGGGGTGCGGTTCGCGAAAACGAACCTCCAAGCATCGCCTCTGCTGCACCGCGAGCAACGGACGGGTCAGGAAATTGGTCGCTTGACGTGCATCTTGTCATTTTTGCTCCGGCCGATGGCTCGCGTCTTATCTCTCTTTGGTGCTGCACGTGCTGGGGTCGGGGATGTTTGGATCCAGATGCTCTCATGGACGGATCATGAGCACGCAGCAGTGGCTCCAGTCGACCCATCATCTGGAGCCACTCAACCGCTGCTTGGAGCTGGCCGCCGAAATCCCGAGACTTGCTGCTGATTTAGTGTCCCGAACGAGCCGGCATTTACCTACGTGCGTCGTTCACCGCCCCAACACCCAGGGAGCCCCGTTGTTTCCTCCGCTCGCCAAATCGTAAATATATAAAGGGAACCGCGGTCTTTCTTTCTCTCATCTGATCGTGACGAAAATTTTCTCAACCAAACCTAAAAGCTCTCGTTTGCACAGCTCAACGGACCCTGTGACCAGCAACTAATTACCACACTCAAGATTCTTCAGATCGATTTGTGTTGATCGCTGCTCTACTTCTGAGCCGCGATCTTTGAACCGTCAAGACGTTTTCTAACCTCCTCAACTCGTACGTTTGCTCTTTGTTCTTTCCACATTCCGCATTCCACGCTCCTTCCGCACCCTCACTCGCTCGTTCTCCTGCTTGACTGTCTCGTTTTTCCCGTTTTTCTCGGCGCCTCTTGGGCCAGCTGCAAACACTCGCTAACACGCCCCCAGCGTCCACCACCCTTACGCCGGAGCCCGTTGCTCAGCTCCTTCGGGAAGTGCGGCGGACTCACTCTCCACTGGATAAAGGAGCCACTTTTTCGCAAGAAATAGTTGCACTTTTTGAGCATCATGGCTCCTCACGCTGAGATTGATGTGGGCTCTGCTAACGGTGGTGGACACGCCAACGGCAACGGAACCGCCAATGGCTCTGCCACGGCTGCGCGCGATCTCTTCACCGTGAACTCGCCCAACGTGGTGTACACGGACGACGAGATCCGCTCCAAGTACACGTACCGCACCACGTTGGTGAACCGCGGCGACGACGGCAAGTATGTGGCTGTCCCGCAGGAGACGGTCTACGACTTCAAGGTCGACCGCAAGGTCCCCAAGCTCGGCGTCATGCTGGTGGGCTGGGGCGGCAACAACGGCTCGACCGTGACGGCCGGCATCATTGCCAACCGCCGCGGCATGGTCTGGGAGACCCGTGAGGGCCCCCGCGCCGCCAACTACTACGGCTCCGTCATCATGAGCTCGACCATGAAGCTCGGCACCGATACTAAGACCCGCAAGGACGTCAACATCCCCTTCCACGACGTCCTGCCCATGGTCCACCCCAACGACCTGATCGTTGGCGGCTGGGACATCAGCAAGCTGGATCTGGCTGCGTCCATGGACCGCGCTGCCGTCCTGGAGCCCACCCTCAAGGCCCAGGTCCGCAAGGAGATGGCCGCCATGGTGCCCCTCCCCAGCATCTACTATCCCGACTTCATTGCCGCCAACCAGGAGGACCGTGCCGACAACCTCATCCCCGGCTCCAAGGCCTCCATGGCACACGTTGAGCAGATCCGCAAGGACATTCGCGACTTCAAGGCTGCCAACGGCCTTGACAAGGTCATCGTCCAGTGGACCGCCAACACCGAGCGCTTTGCTGACATCCTCGAGGGTGTCAACGACACCGCCGACAACCTGCTCAAGGCTATCGAGGCCGGCCACGAGGAGGTTTCTCCCTCGACCGTGTTCGCCGTTGCTTGCATCCTGGAGGGCGCCCCCTTTATCAACGGCTCCCCCCAGAACACCTTTGTTCCGGGTGCCATTGACCTTGCCGAGAAGCACAACGCCTTCATCGGTGGCGATGACTTCAAGTCGGGCCAGACCAAGATGAAGTCGGCTCTCGTCGACTTTCTCATCAGCGCGGGTATCAAGCTCACGTCCATTGCCAGCTACAACCACCTGGGCAACAACGACGGCAAGAACCTGAGCTCGCAGAGGCAGTTCCGCTCCAAGGAGATCTCCAAGTCCAATGTCGTTGACGACATGGTCGAGGCCAACAACGTGCTCTACAAGGAGGGCGAGCACCCTGACCACACCGTCGTCATCAAGTACATGCCCGCTGTCGGCGACAACAAGCGCGCTCTTGATGAGTACTACGCTGAGATCTTCCTCGGTGGCCACCAGACCATCTCGTAAGCCCTCCGCCCCTTTTGCCCCCACACAAGAGAGCCAGCCCACTAACAGCATCAGGATCTTCAACGTTTGCGAGGACTCCCTCCTCGCCTCTCCGCTAATCATCGATCTCGTCATCATTGCCGAGCTGATGACCCGTATCCAATGGAAGGCTTCCTCTGACTCCGAGGAGTTCAAGAACTTCCACAGCGTGCTCAGCATTCTCAGCTACATGCTCAAGGCACCGCTTGTCCCGAACGGCACGCCCGTGATCAACGCCCTCGCCAAGCAGCGCGCCGCCATGACCAACATCTTCCGCGCCTGCGTTGGTCTGGAGCCCGAGAGCGACATGACCCTTGAGCACAAGCTCTTCTGAGCAGATCGCTTTCGTTAATTGCTCTCGCCTAGGCAGTTATCTTTCTTTTATTCTTACGGGAGAGTGGTGGCTGCAGCTTGCTTGCAAGGGTGCATGCTACGTTCGGTCGCTTTCGGTTGGGAGATAGCGAAGTAGTTACGGGTGCTTGACGACGCTATATCACAGTCTTTACCGAAGTGATAATATTCGAATACAATCAAATCTTTTGATTCACACATATGAGCGTTCCTCTAATTCTGTGATTTAACATGTCAGTGACATTTTTCTGGGAAGGACTGCCTTGTGCCGTGCATACCTTAGATCACAACTTGTTATGTACAGAGTTTAGACAGGCTGAAGGGGCATACAGGTCAGACCTGAACAATCGGGTTTCATTATGCCGCAAAGTACCCAAGAATGTACCCTAAGCCCACCAGCTGTAGTGGTAACGACTCTCTAACCTAAGGTCTTCGGCTCGACGGCTTACAGCGAGACCAAGGGCCCCAAATATCGCAACAGACAGACAGCAAGACAACCAGGGCGCAATAACCACGAAAAAGCCCATACCCGTTCCCCAATATTTTATGCGATGGTCCTCAACCAGAGCTTGATGCAGTGGGCCTCGGGAGGGAGAGGAAAGAGCAAAGTGGTGGTCTACTTCCCCATTGATCAGGTCAGTACTACTGGTCGTAGCTTCCCTGTCAATTTTTTTGCATAGAGTTTCGACACTCACTGGCAGGATTGCTGAACCTGATCTCTGTCCTGACTTCTTCATCTGTCTTGTTTCCCGGGATCTCAAAGCACCCCTTTCCGCAGCGCAGTGTTGAAGTCCAAAGCGACTGAACCCTTTCCCGCCCTGCGCCTCCTCCCCTTCGGAACAATGGTCCTACCTAATCCCTCAATCCAATCATTCTACCAGAAAGGCAGCCTGTCGTCGCCTGCCCGCCAGGAAACCTTTGGGCCCGCCAAGTGGCCTTCTAGTGATGGATTCACTCTGGAGGAAGTCGATGCGGCTCTTCGACCCGTGACAGAAACTTGGAGGCCGAAAGGAGAGTACGATGATGTTGATATCAGCGATTTGCTCCCGGGATCAGGCAGAGTCCAGTTCACGGGCAGAATCGTGAACTTTTGGGCGTCGAAGGATGGGTCTCCTGGGAAGACGATGCTCTCTCAGGGGTTTCATTTTCTGGTGGTGAAGGATAATTCTGGGGTTGTTGCCGTGAGTTCGACCAAGAAAATGTGGGTGTGATTGGAAATTTTGTCACTGACGGGTCTTGGTGAACAGATCAAGCTCCTGGCTACTGGTGTCGACTATGAGCGTCTTCAGCTGGGAAAGCTGGTCACGGTCTGGGCGAGTTTCGTGGCCGAATACACCACGTCGTGCCCCTTCCGTGTGCCTCTCGTCTCCGCAATAGTTCCTGTTCATCCAAGTCAATCCTCTTCTTCCTGTATCAAGTTCCATCGCGAACTTCCCGGATCAGGGGAGCTATTGCTCTGCCGCCTTCCACTGTACTATGATCTCAGCTGTCCATCGTCGCAAATCCCTGGACTCATGAACCTCAAGGCGTACTTAAGCAGTGGACACGAAGGGGTCCCTGACCCCAGAGTCCTTCTTTGTGTCTCCAGTGTTGGGCCCCGCAAAATCGTCAGGCCGAAAAACAGACCGGAAAACACGGAAGTCGTCGATCTTGAAATGATCGAGGTGAGCGTCTTTGACGAGACAGACAGCTGCACACTCAGGCTCTGGGAGGACAAAGTCTCATCGGCCAAGACGTGGATCCCTGGCAAGACGATTCTCCTTATCACGAACCCTCGATGTCGTCCAGCCGACAAAAAGAACCCCAATCCGGAGCTGAGCATTGGGATCTCGTCGATGGTTGAGGTAGACCCAGAATTCGCCGAAGCAGACTGGTTGCGGAAGATGGCTATGAACAGAACAAAGAGAGAGGGTGTCTATATAATCTTTCCTGGGGACTTTTGGGATGCCGAAACCGCGATGGACGGCCTCGACAGAACCGTGTTCACACTTGCCGACATCGATGACCTCGCTAGAGAGAGCCCCAACCGCGTCTTCACTGGGACACTGAACCTAGTTATTCTCGGTGTCAAAATCGCCGAAAACTCGCGTAAGGGACAGCTTTGCTGCGCAGAGTGGTCTGTTTCTCCCCACCCCTTAGCGTAACAGATGAGCTTACTGTTCATAATCTAGTTGCGGTATCCTCCTGTACGCCAACAAATCACAAGCGACGTGTAAGAATTGCCTCGGTGTACGAGCCTTGACCCTTAACCCGAGGATAATTGATTCTCTAGCCGACGAGACCGGATGCATTGCGCCAGGGAAGCTGATCTGGAGTGACAAGGCCTGGACGGAACTCCTCTTCGGAACGGGGAGTTACATGGAAGACACCTCGCCGGTGAAAATGGAGGATGAGGATGGCAGTATTGATGGATGTTCTTGGAGAGGGCTGACCGCTCTTGACTCTAATGGTGTGCGGTCCGTGGAAGAGCAGCTGCAGTATTCGCGGATTTCCTTGGTATTTGGCTGGTCTTCGGATGCTGGGAGGTTATGTGTCCTTGGTGTTGAGTGGTGAGCTGGACTCATGTGGAATCTTGGGAAACTGGAGGCGTGTCCAAAGTTGGTACATACGCTGCCATAATGAGCAACCTGAGTTGGCGAGGCTCCATGCTGATTGCACGGGCACAAGAAATCTTGTGAAGTATCTGATCTTAGCATACCCTCTTTACAACACATCAGATGAAACCTCGCATAGCTTCCGCTTCATCACCAGAAATACCCTGGTTAATAATATTCGTCTGGAAATAAACGCACATCACATGAAGATTGGGTGGAAAGCAGGTGGCAAGACGAACTCAACAGAATATATCCATCTACCGGCACAGTCCGAAATCCAGACAGCCGACTCAAAGTAACCAATATCTACGGTGAATATCCCAGACACAACTATCACATCACCTACCTAAGCAAGCTTAGCCCTCGGCCCAGCAGCCTCCTTCTTCGCCCTCTCTCTCAACTGGGCGCGCAAGATCTTCCCCGACGGATTCTTCGGCACCACATCAACAAACACCACCCCGCCCTTGAGCTGTTTATACCTCGCGACCTTCCCCTCCATCCACCTTGCAATATTCTCTTCCGTCGCCTTCGACCCCGGATTCCGCACTACATACGCCCTCGGCAACTCCCCCCCGTCAATCGTCACCCCGATGACGGCCACGTCCGCCACATCCGGATTATCCAGCAGCAGCGCCTCCAGCTCCGCCGGCGCGACCTGATTCCCTTTCACCTTGATCAGCTCCTTAAGCCGATCGACGACGTAAAAGATCCCTCCGGGCCCGTAGTTCTCGACATAGGCGATATCCCCCGTCTTAAGCCACACCGTGCCGCCCGCATCTACGGCAGTCGTCCCCGCCGTGGCGTCCGGCTTCCGCCAGTACCGGCGCATGAGCGTCGGCCCCGTAACCCACAGCTCGCCGCGCTCGCTGGAGGTGGTGATTTCAGTCTTGCCGTCGAGCGACATGATGCGCCCCGCGCAGTTGGGCATCATCTCGCCGACGCCCACGCTGGGGGTGGCCCGCGCGGGGTCCCAGGACATGCAGGTGCAGGTTGTCTCCGTCATGCCCCAGCCTTGGCGGATGGTGAGGCTTCCTTTGAAGACGGACTGCTCGACTACCTCGCAGACCTCGCGGCCTAGGGGGGCGGCGCCGCAGCCGACGGATTCCACGCTGGAGAGGTCGTATTTGCGCGCGAGGGGGTGTTTGGCGAGGGCGAGGACGATGGGCGGGACGGCGGCGAGGACGGTGATGCGGTATTTCTGGATGTGTTCGAGCATCTTGACGAAGTCGAAGCCGGCCATGATGTACGTGGGGACGTCCATGTGGGCGAAGTTGGCGACGAAGTAGGTCTGGCCGTAGGCGTGGTAGAGGGGGAGGAAGCAGAGGCCGCGCCATCGCTTGACCTTTTCGGACCACTCGGGGTCGAGGTTCTGGATGTAGATTACGCCGGCGCCGTTGGCTACGTACGAGTAGTGGGAGATTTCTACGCCTTTGGGCACGCCGGTGGTGCCGCTGCTGTAGTTGAGGCAGCAGGTTGTTTCGGTGGTGTCTAGGGGCTCTTCCCAGCTCCAGTACTCGGCTTCGTTGAGGTTTCCTGCTACGAGCTCGGTCCAGTGGCGTACGCCTTCTATGCGTCCCTTGGCACCGGGCCCGGGGTTTTGGGAGTGGACGAGCTCTGAGGCGGGAGCGGTGTTGCCGCCGAAGACGTAGATGTGATCTAGGGGGAATCCAATCTCCTTGGCGGCCGCAAGGGCCGTTTTGAGGGCGGCCTCGGCAACGATCAAGAAGCTGGCCTCGCTGTCACGGAGCTGGTAAGCGAGCTCGCGGGCAACGAAGGTTGGGTTGGCACCGGTGAAGACACCGCCGGCCATGAGGACGCCGATGAAGACAGAGGGGAAGAAGAGGTTATTCCCGGAGAAGAGTAACACCCGGTCCCCATTCTTGAGCCCGGCCTTTTGGAGCCCCAGGGCAACACGCTTCCCGAGGAGACGGTAAGTCTTCTTTGAGAGGAAGTTCTTCTCAGGCTGCTCTGGATCGATGAAGATTGGCGTGTCTGGCAGAGGGCCGGTGGCCGAGCCAAATATCCATTGCTGCAGGGAGCATCGGGGAACGTCGATGTTCCAGCGCGATGAGATGGTCATCTTGCGTGTGTTGTGGCGTGGGATCGCGAGGGACTGGCAGAGGTAGGGTGCTGGTGTGGGCGACTTCTTGGATGGGCAAGAGAACACAACAAAGCCCGTACCAGTGAGCAGGGAGCAAGGGAGGGGAGATTATCAGGGCTATCTACAGTACATATAGGCATGCTCCCGTCACTCACACACTGGCCTTTGGCCTCCCAATGGGTGGAGCACATCTCTGGCCAGGAAGCGGGTGCATCGAAGCGGGTGAGCTAGGGAGTTCGTGAGCTTGAGGTAAAGCTTGCCATGCGAATCCTGGAAGGCCCCCGCAGCCCATTGGCTGGACGGCGTGGGATATCCGGGGTCGAGGGATCTTGAAGCTGCTATCCCCGCACACTTGAGCTGCTTCCCCCGCAGACCCAATTGGGGTACCGAGGCACCAGTGACGGGTCGGACGTCGACTGCCACCGGGCGGGCGTGCCAATTGCTCGCGTAAAGTCGTGGAGAAAAAAAGGACTGGGAGAAGCATTGCTTACGTCCCGCAGGACGTCGCACACCCCTATTCGAACCAACAGCCGTGCAATTCAACGGTTTGCTGCCCACCTCCAAGAGGGTCTGATGTCACAGGTAAGCAGAGCATCTGCCAAGTTAACCATAGTTTTTGAATCCTGGATCCTCGAGCATCTTGAAGAGGTCGAAAGAGGGCTGTAACTGTATTCAGCTGGATATTGGGCGGTGTTGTCTAACCTACTGCCGTCTTGATCAATGGTCATATCGATGTCGTTGGAAGGGGGAATATTAAGCGGCTGAAGAACAAGAGAGGAATGTGGTATCCGGCTTTCATCTCACTGACTGCGGGACAGACAGAATATAGTGGTAGATGTAACGCAAAGGCGGCCCCTTGGTCGTGCTCTTCAGCCTCGAGGCTTCAAGATTGTGACACCTGTTAGCAGCCCACATTCGCTTATCTCCTCGTCAGGAACAACCCCTCCGCGGCATTCACCGCCGGGGCGCGAGCGCTGGGGTGTCGTGAGCATTATTGACAGCAGAATGATGCATCGCTAACCGCTCCTTTACAAAAGGAAGGGGTCCTGCTGACGTGACCGTCGTTGGTTGTGCTACCACACTCAAGGCCTCTGCATGATCTGTTCGGCGCAAGTCTCCGGGTTCAGAGAAGCGGCCGGGAGATGGCGGTCTGAACGCGTTGCATTGCAGGCTGGTAACCGATGCCAAGTTGCATTCAAAATGCAGATGTCAATACCGACCCGGACAGCTGATTGCGGACATGTTGGCGGGACTGCAGTTGGTTGCGAATTGGAATTCCAATGGAAGTTGATACTTAGGCCAAATTCACTTTGCTTGGCTGCCTGCAGCACCCACCCCAAGGCTTTTCCAGGCGCTCCTTCAGGGTGCCTACCCAGGCCGAGGATTAGCCGCGTACCCTGCACCGAAGGATTGAGGAATCCCAATCGCCGCTGCTGAACCCGGACAAGGGTTGTGGACAAGTTGACCACTGTGTCAATGTTGAAATGTGAACACGCGAATCACGACTTTGTGCCACAGTCCCACCACCACCCTCATTCCCATTCTTTCGTCCACCAAGTCGCTCTTTGTCTTTCTGGACGCATACCGGGAACCATCGTCCATTCTTTTTTATCCTTCGCATTCTACGCCTTTTTGCGATGATCTGACCGACCTTCAACCCCACCATCGATAGCTGTTCAGAGCTTATCACCATCGCAAAGCGCATCGCGGACCGCCCACAACCACAGCCATGTCGGGCCTCCTTTCCCTCCTAGGCTGGAGTTTCCTCCCAAACGTACGTATCCTCTCCTCTCTCATTCCCATCCCCAAGCACACCCACTAACCCCTCTCCAGCTCGTCACCGGCTGGGTCCAATCCATCTACTACGGCATCACCATCCGCGCCGGCGACCCCAAGCCCCAACCCGGCACGCCCCGCTTTGCCGAGCACCGACGCCGCATCCACATACTCGTCGTGTCCATCTACCTCCTCTACACAATCTACGAAGCCGACTACGAAATGCAGCGTGCCTCCTCCTTCTACACCGACCTCGGCGTGCCCCTCTCCGCCACCGAGCGCGAGATCAAATCCCGCTTCCGCCGCCTCGCCGCGCTCTACCACCCCGACAAAGCCGTGTCGTCCGCCGACCCGCTCGCCGTAAACGCCTACTTCGTGCACCTCAAGACCGCCGCCGACACGCTCTCCGAGCCCGCCCGGCGCTTCGCCTACGAGCGCTTCGGCCCCGACGCCGTGCGCTGGCAGCACTGCACTACGATCCGCGACTACGTCATGCGCGGCGCATCGATTCTGGTGCCGTATTATGCCATCGCCGCCGCGGCGATGTACGGCCTCGGAATGCTGGGGTACTTGGACTGGGCGCGCTTCGAGCGGTGGCTGGTGCTGGCGTCGGTGTTTGTCTTTGAGCTGCACACGGTCACGCGGCCGGGGCTCCCGGCGGTGTTGGAGAAGTTCATCAACCCGGTGCTTGCGAAGCTTGCGGGGCGGCCGCCGTACTTGCCGTTTCAGGCGATTGAGTTTGCGCGGAAGTTGAGCGTGACGCTGTATATTGCCTTTTCGCAGATTGGGCCGCTGTTGACGGCGGATACGTCGGGTGGGCAGGTGCTGGTGGGTGGGCGCAAGGGGGTGAGTGAGGAGGTGGCGTTGCAGAAGGGGCTGGAGCGCCTGGAGATGACGGTGAAGGGGCTTGATGATGATGCTGAGCGGCTGCTTGAGACGGAGATGGCGCCGTATACGGGAGATGAAGAGATGGTGAAGACAGTCAGGGTCAAGGTGAAGGAGTGGCTGGTGCAAAATACGATCCGGTCAGATCCCATGGTGCGCGACGCGCTGGGAAGGTCCTTCACGAAGCGGAGGGTGGATGCGCCATCAGGGGCGAAGGGGAACAGGTAGCATAGACAGAAAGCATAGAACGACAACACGTCAACGGAAGCATACATCTCCTTTTTATTTACTCATACATAAAAGTTATCTGGGCTATTTTCCCTCCCGCTGTTATTTTATGTGCCCCTAGTAGTGCAAAACTCCATGCCGTGTGGTTACTTCCCTGGCAGTCAGTGCCGTCAATCCTGAAAGTCAAATAACTCCAAAGCCGCTATGTCGTATATGTACTGAAAAGTCAAATCGAACCAAAAATAAAAACCCGCCAATGTTTTTTTACAATCGTTGTCTACCTCGTGTCTCGATCGGAATCAGACACATTCCCACAAAGGCCGCCAGAATGAGCACCGCCGACAGGTAGACAGGTGTCGTGGCGCCATCCCCGGGTATCGTCGCCGCCAGGATGGGCGCCACCAACCCTGTTGCGCGGTTCAGGAAGCTCGCCACTCCCGTACCTGCACCTCGAACAGGCGCAGGGAATATCTCAGGCGTGAAAGCGTAGAGGACCCCATACATGATGTTTTGCGAAAAGGCCTCGACGCAGGAGAAGAATAGCTGCGTGCCGGGCGTGGTTCCAAAGCGCACAAACAGGAAGAGAAACACGGCCGAGACCAGTGTAGAGATGGCTAGGGTGCCGCGTCTTCCGAGGAAGGGTGACTTCATGTCGACTGTGTAAGCTGCGAGGAGGCTGCCGGGGACGCCGACAATGCTAGTGATAGCGTAGTTGCGGTAGGCTTCACTTGTGAGCTCGGAGGCTAGGGAGTCATCGCCGCCGCTGTGGTTGCCACCGTGAGAGAAATACTGCGGGAGGAAGGCGTTGAAGAGGGGGTAGCCCATCCCGATTGTGGCCCAGCAGAACCAGATGAGCCCAGTGGCGAGGCCGAGTTTGTGATTGTTGAACAACGGACGGATGCGCTCCCCCGAGAAGGCGGCCAGTCTGTCGCTGAGGATATTAGTGGTAGATAGGCGTCTGGGGAGCCGAGGTGTTGTGTCGTCAACAACAGCGTCAAGTATGTCCTCTGTCAGCCATGTTTTGCGATTGTTGCGATATGCGATCCCATGAACAACAGCCACGGCTTCGGCCTGTCTGCCGCGCGAGAGCAGGAACTTCGGTGACTCGAACAGTCGGAAGGCGAGATAGCGAATACCGAACATAATGAAGGTGAGAATGCCAATCGCAACAATGAAGTGGCGCCATCCCTTATCGGCAGGCCAGTTGGCAATGAAGAACCAAGCAAAAAGGGATGAGCAAAGTTGTCCGATGGGCCACCACACTGACAACAAGGTGAGAAGGGAACTCGAGGCGTCAGGGAGAAACTCCAGGAACAACGCTCCGTCGACAGGCAGGTTACCGCCAACTCCGAAGCCCATTGCAGCGAATAAAACGCAAACCCCGCCCCATGTCGATGCAAATGCTGAAGAAATCCCGAAAACCGCGGTGATGAGCAGAGTGGCGTTGAAGGCCATTCGTCTACCCCAGATATCGGATCCGATTCCCCAAAAGAAGCTGCCACAGCAGAGGCCCAAGAACATGGCAGATGTCGTATACCGGACTGACTTCTCGGATACACCGAACTCGGCCGACAGCGATGGCAGGGTTAGAGATACGCCCTGTACAAGCATTGTCAGTCTTCATCCCGGATGTAGCACCTCTCAAGCTGTGTCCTACCTGCATCCACAGACTACCCAAGACGTCAGCAATCATTCATGGAACTCTGTATGGGAGCAACTCACTTGTCTGCAAACCAGCCAAAGCCGCACAAGATGAACAGCTGCCAGTTATACCTCCCCATTCCAATATCCTGAATCGCCTTGTTTATGAGCTTCGATTTCACTAAAACACTGCTTCAGACCTGTCTTTCACACGGAACCCCTGACAACATGCAATTGCAAGCGGGCAGCGAGTGAGGGTCAAGGCAACTTACACTCGTAGGCGGTGAACTTCTCGCCCTTGCCGCCCCTACGAACCTCCCTCCGCAGGCCCTCGATGCTGTACTCAGGGGCTCTCATCTCCAGCATGGCGGTGCCTTCGTGCTCGCCATCAACCTTGATGACGCCTTCCGAGCCGTCATCGGATGCGCCCTCGTCGTCCGAAGACTCGGTGAATCCAGGGCGGCGTCGTAGCCTGTACGAGTGGCTGTGCAGATGGGCATCTTCAAGCGCGACCAGCACGCCCGAGTAGTTGGTCACGGACTCGGTCCGGCGTTCGCTCCACATGGTGATCGTCCCGCTCCTGTGATTCCGGTTCCGGTCCCGGCGCGCCTCTCACGCTTCTCTCACCCAGGATCTCGCCCTCGGTCTCGGATGCGACGCAGTGAATCCAGGATGGCGTGTTTTTGGGCAACCAATTTTGATAACTTGGGAAATAAATCGTTAGTATGGCCCGTATCTAACAGTCCCAGGCGGAGCGATCAAGAACAAAGGCGATGTTTTAAGATAGAAGGCGAGAAAGGTGAACCTGGCTCGCCGCGTTTTAGAGCCCTGGAACCGAGAACTCGGGTGACGCGGAAAGGCCCAGCCCGTGGAGTCAGTGCAACGCTACGCTCCCTGTCGCCTTCCCGTCTTTCAGCGAATCTCCCCTGTAACAAGGGTCTTGATATTTTTGATATCGCCCCCAAAGCACTTCGACAGGAGCTTTTCAATGCGTTTTCCGTGTGTAGTTTTTTATTCTTCAAGATGGAGGGTACCTGGAGCATTTAAGTTGCGGGGAGGGTGTGCTTCCTGCTGCTTCTGCTTGGAGAAAACGTGCGGGCTGGCGCGCTTGGTCGAATCGGATGGGCGCCCTGGAGCACTTTCCCCGTTAGCGCTCCGAAGGCGTCGAGTCGGTGCTCGGCGTTGGGATCACGGGGTACATCTGCCTGCTGCAAGGGGATGACCGAGACGTCTACGACGTCAGCGATCTGGGCAGTTGCACAGCAGTGACAGTGGCACTCTTCACCGGTTTCTGCGAGTGAAGGTCATGCGTTCCGGATTCAGCGCAAAGTGCAACATTCCCGACACAATCCCAATGCAGAGGAACCTGATGGGGTTCTCAGTTCAAATAAGCTTTCCGCGGCCCAGAGCAAAAAATAGGACGTTTGTCTAACATCAAGGGAAAGAGGGCAATGGTTAAAAAGCCAAAATAACGACGTGGGCCTGATTCGAACAGACGCTCCCGAAGGAAATAGATTTCTAGTCTATCGCATTAGACCACTCTGCCACCACGCCTGGTGTTTCTCTGGTGCTTCACTAACGGTCTCTAGGAGTCGAGCGCGCATCTAGAGCACATGGGACTTCTTCTCAGAAATAAAGCAACAGTTTTCACCACCAAATGGCTGGATGTTGGAGGAGTGCAGGCGCTAGAGGGACAAGCCCCACTACAGATTCGCTCCACCCTAGTGTACCTCCGTATCCTTGCTCGGCAAGCCTCTTCGGCAGGTTTAGTCGGCGAATTTAATATGAAGGCGTGGTGGCAGAGTGGTCTAATGCGATTGACTCGAAATCAATTCCCTTCGGGGGCGCATGTTCGAATCATGCCCACGTCGAGACTCTTCTTTTTGCATTTCCGCCAACCACCCATATGAAGAACTCTGGGCAGACCTCACAACAATGCTCCCGCTGGTGAGATTCCCATCAAAACAGGCACCCGTGTGTCGATCACGGCACGTCTCGCCACTAAGGCGTAGCAGTTGACACAATGGGCTTGGCAAACGGTCCCAACTTATTGAACTTCCAACTTCAACACCCGTATTCGCATCACAGCCCAGGCAATACGAGACCAGTCATCCATCGCAGAGCCAACCACCCGCCTTGACTGTCGCCGTGTCTCACAGGCAAAGCCATTATATACCTGCTCTGCCTTGTCTCACAGTGTGCGTCTCCCAACCACTGGCAGACAAGCACGGTAAAAGTGACCGATGGGTGCTGTAATATCGGGCGCTTTGCCGGTTCAATGTCCAGCCCTACCGTCAACGTTGGGACCTCGACGCTCAACGCTCACGGACAAATCAGCGGATGTCATGCCGTCGCCCTATGCGGGCGCAGTGCGGCGCGAGCCCTGAGCGAACTTAACCGAAAGGCAAACTGAAGGGACCGTGGCAGTGGGCACTGGCACACATGGTCTGGTGATCCGATGGGGTCCCCTTTTTTTTACCTTCTGGGGAGACAGGGGGGATAAAAATGCCCGGGCCGTACCTACATGACAATAAGAATAAATAATAAAAAGTGGCGACGCGCGCTGTGGGCGATCTCCATGGGGTCCAGGGACGCGGCCAAGTATGATGTCAGATGGTATGTAAATCGCAAAGCCCAAAAGAAATGCGTGCGTCTTCTTTTCACTGTCGATGCTCGTTACTTAACGACGGCGTTGCCGAGGGATGCGGTGTTTGATGCGCCCTACCTAAAAAGTGTCATTGAGAGATGCGGCATGCTGACTTACACAGAGCTTCCCCCATGAAGGCGTGCCGACTCGACGCCGTGTAAGAAGATATCATGAGAGCTCCTTATTCGCTGGCTGCCACGTTTCTTGTAGCTGCCAGCGCTCATGCAGCCAGACAGCCGCAAAAGCTTTCCGGTACGGAGATAAATCAGCGGCAGTCATGTCCCGGCCCGATTTCCGGGCCTCCGAAGACATGGTGGCGAGCCGAAATCGACCACAACGGAACAACCCCTTCTAGCACCGATCCGGCTTTCCAGTACTACCGAAACGTATTGCTATATGGGGCCGACAACACTGGTGTTAAAGATTCGTCCAGGGCGTTCAACGACGCAGTCAACGGTAAGACAGACTTTGACTTCGGCTAGCCGCGAAGTAAAGGGGCTGACCACGCGCAACAGCATGGCAAAGACCGGGAAACACCGTCAGCACCCGCCCAGCCTATATCTACGTCCCACCAGGGACGTACCTCATCCAAAAGCCCATCCAGCTCCTGGTCTACACCTTCCTGGTGGGCGACGCGCTGAATCCTCCGACTTTAGTCGCCGACCCGACTCTCAACACCGAACCAGTCATCCACGGTTTCGACCCCTTCCAAGGGGAAAATGGCCCGACCAAGAACTTCTACATGGCGGTGCGCAACTTCAACATCGACACAACGCGTATTTCCAAAACCACCCAAGTTAGAGGCATCGAGTGGTCCGTCTCGCAGAGCTGCAGCCTCACGAACGTCCACATAACGATGCCGCCTGGGTCCAACCACGTCGGCATCTCCATGAGCTACGGCGGTTCCGCCGTGTTGATATCCGACTGTGTACGTACCCCTTTCTCTCTCCCCGCTTTCCCTTTATCATCCCCGTCTTCTCCCCTTCTCCCCTTCCCCCCCCCCTTCCCCTTCACACAAACTAACACCCACCCCACACCAGACATTCACCGGCGGTGCCATTGGCCTCCAAGTCGCCTCGCAGCAATACCTCCTCAAAAACCTCGCCTTCACCTCCTGCACCACCGGAATCTACCTCAAATGGTCTCACGTAACCACCATCCAAGGCGCCAACTTCACCTCCTGCCGGTACGGCATCGACGCCTCGCGCGAGAACAGCGCGGGGACGATCTCCCTCGTGGACTCTTCCGTCTCCAAATGCGAAGCCGGCGTTGTGATTTTCGTGACGGGGACGGGACAGAACTCGCTTGTTCTTGACAATTTCCAGGTTAGTGAGGCGGTCGCTGTCAAGGAGTCGAATGGCGGGACGGTACTGGGGGGTTCGGTTCCGCTCGGGCAGACGTGGGTGTTGGGGAATACTGCGCCGGATGGTTATCAGGCGGGAGCGATATATCAGACTGAGAGGCCTGCGGCGCTGCTTTCAGGGGGGAAGTATTTTGTGGCGCCGTTGCCGCAGTATGAGAGTTATGATAGGAGTCAGATTGTTAGTGTCATGGGAGATCCGGAGTTCAAGGTTTATGGTGATAGTGAGTCCACACAGAGAAGCCCCATTTTCTGCACCTCCTGTCTGACAAATGCGCCTCAGATCAACACGACGACGGCCCAGCCATCAACGCCATTCTTCGCAAGAATGCCGGCTGCAAAGTGGTCTTCTTCCCCCAGGGGATCTATCAAACGAGGGAAACCATCTACGTCCCGCCGGGCTCCCGCATCGTAGGCGAGGTCTTCAGCACCATCACTGGCCTCGGCTCCCACTTTACCGATGCTTCCCATCCTCAATCCATCGTCAGGCTCGGAAACCCTGGCGAAAAAGGCGTCGCCCAGCTGAGTGACATGCTCATCTCCGTAGGCGACGTCCTCCCTGGTGCAGTCCTCCTGGAGATCAACATGGCTGCCCCCCAGCCCGGCGACGTCGGTCTCTGGAATACCGTTCTCCGCGTCGGCGGCTCCAACGACACCCTCGTCAACACCAAATGTTCCGCTCCCGACCCAGGCGCTTGCAAAGCTGCGTTCGCGCTCCTCCACATCACCAACACCGGATCTGCCTACCTTGAAGGCGTCTGGGGCTGGGTAGCCGATCACGGCCTCGACCCGCATCTCAACCCCTCGACCAACCCGCAAAATATCGCCGTCGGCCGTGGCGCTCTGATCGAAAGCACCGCGTCTGTCTGGCTGGTGGGAACATCATTCGAGCACTGTGTGATGTATCAATACTCCCTACACAACGCATCAAACGTCTACGTCGCGCTTCAGCAAACCGAGTCCCCCTATTGGCAAGGGGTGGGAAGTCCGTATTCCGCGCCCGCCCCATGGGATGTCAACCCGGCCTACGGAGACCCGACATTCTCCCATTGCGCTGCTGGCGACGCCCAGTGCCGCCGCGCCTGGGCGCAGTACATGCTCAGCAGCAAGAACGTGACCATCCACGGCTCGGCGCTGTGGGTGTTCTTCAACAGCATGCGCGATGGGCTGCTGGGGGACGCCAACTGCGCGGCGACGGGAGAGGTGTGCCAGCGGAATCTGGTTGGGATAGACGACGCTTCGTCGACATTTTGGTACGGCCTTGCAACGAAGGCGGTGGATAATATTGTGTGGGATAGGGGTGCGTCCGAGGAAGGGGGACGCGGTGGGAATGTTACTCTTACGACGCAAAGAGGGAACAAGGGCGCTTGGGGGGGCGTAGTGGCGGCCTATTTGAGGGATGTTGGGGAGAGGAAAAAGAAGAAAATGGAAGGAGACAATGGAGGCGGGAGCGGAGATGAGGGGAGAGAGAGTGATGCCAAGGGAAGTCCGGACGGGGATGATGGGCAGGATGAGGGTAAGGCGGATGCCGGATGTTTGCTGGCGCCGGGGTGGAGTTTGTTGATTGCGGGTTTGGTATTTTGGTTTGTGATTTGAGTTCGCAGGGCTGATGTAAGGCACCTGGCAAAGAGCTGTTGGGTATCCCGATAACAGGATGGAGCGCTGGTGGTAGGGAAAGACGATTAGGCCACGGACTGACAGACGGGGGCACAGCCACTGGCTACGATGCTAACGACTTTTGTTTGTATGGTATGGAAATAGATTTAGGTTCGGATTTAATTAGGTAGGGATGAGGTAAGAAAGAAGAAAGGCGGTAGATAGTATGACCCGAACAAGCCTGAAGATACATAACGACGAGATACCGAGAGACAGGAGAAAGTCAGAAAGAGTCATATCAAAAGGATCGACAATGTGACCTGAGGGCGACTGGGAACCGAGCTGGGAGAAACGTCAGGAGAAACTGCTAGGGCTGAACTCTCCGGGCCGCAAACTGTCTGCGTTACTCAGGGCAGACTCGGTAGCTCAGCACGGTTGCGTTGAGGCTTCGGCCGTCGCAGCCTCGAAAGCTGGCGCACGTGTTGGCTGTGCGGGACGATGGAAGCCATCGTTGTTGTGGGGTGTTCTAGCAAACCCGGGAACAGGGGAAAATGGACGAAGTGGGGGCATGGGCTTGCGCCATCCCGTCTCGGCCCAGTGGGGGCCAAGAGACGCCATCGGCCGGCACATTGATGGTAGGCGCGCGCCCGACGCCAGCGGATTTGGCTGGAATGCGAACGGCCGAGGCACAATTCACATGCTGGCAAGGACCCAGAGTGCAACCTCCGAAGCCGACCAGGGCAAGCGTCATCGCATCCGGGGTTTCGACTCGTTCTCTAAAAAGGCCCATTCCTCCTCTCGCACTTTGGCACCCGTTTACGTTGAGTTCCTAACCTTATAACCACGAACGCCTCCCATCATTTGCGCTTACTCCAACGACGTCGCGAAGTCTGACCTCATCACTACCCCGAAGCCTCTAGCCGCCTCACCGTCACCAAACGCCCACCATGTCTCTTAAGAACGGTACGAAGCTATGCCCATGCTCTCCGCCCACAATTGTGCCTGATGCTAACGTACCTGTGGACAGACAAGTTCCCCTCCTCGGCCGCCTTCGACGCCATCAATGACGCCCTCAGGGACCCCGCCGAGAAGAAGGAAGCGATCAAGCAAGGCAATGCCATCTTTGCCTTCAACCTCAAGAACGCTGCTGGCGAGACCGAAAGCTGGCACATTGACCTCAAGAACAAGGGCGAGGTTGCCAAGGGCCTCCCCGAGAAGCCTACCGGTAAGGCCCTTTTGCCTTTATGGGCAGAGCTGGAAGACTGACAAAGACGTTGCAGTGACGCTCTCGCTCTCCGATGCCGACTTCGGCAGCCTGGTCGCTGGCAAGGCCAACGCCCAGAGGCTATTCATGTCGGGAAAGCTCAAGATCAAGGGCGACGTGATGAAGGCGACCAAGATGGAGCCGATCCTCAAGAAGGCGCAGACCAAGGCGAAGTTGTAAAGCGTGTCCGATTAGGAATGGCGAGTTAATGATCATGAATGCGTTCCTTTTGGTCTTGCATGTATAATACTCAGAAAAGACGATGGGCAAATTGTATGGATTATATTGTTGAACCTCCATTCGTGTTGACAGTGGTTGGTGGACTGGATGCGTTGCCCCAGGTGCCGTTTGGAGACCAGATTCTGGAAACATGTTGCGATCGCTGCACTTGATAGACAATCAATTGCCTGAGAGCCAAGAAGCGATCGTTTTTTTTTTCGTGTCGCAACGCTGAAGTTGTTTTCGGGTGGATGTGAGTAAGACAGTCCTGGAATGGGGCGTCGAAAGTCCAGCCGAGCGATTATATCGAGTACCTTCGTGCAAGATCCGAGTTCGGAAGTAAGGGCCACCACACTCCATGCGACGGGGCGTTCGAATAAACACTCGCGGGCCTTCGATCCGTGCAGAAAGTCGCTGTTTTCAAAGAATACCGCAGGCCTGAAGAAAAGCAGCAAACCCACACATTGTAAAATATTGAAGGTTGACAACCAGTCAGAAAACATATTGCGCACTGGCTTGGGCGAACATTCTGGCTGTACAGATATGTAACCTCCTTTCTGGTGCGCCGTCCTCCAACCCCTAGTTTGAGGCTGGAGAAGCAGAGCAAGCTGCATGAAGCGATTCAGGATCCGGATTGGAGTGCAGGCCCGAGCTTTGACTGGTTGAGTCGGGAAAAGTCGCGCTTGCCCAATCCCCCCTTCTTTCGCGTTTTTGGTGCCTGAGGCGGCGGGCACCCGCATGTGGCAGCCGATCTGCGCGGGTGGTCTGTGCGTCAAGAGCTCAACAGGGTTCCAGCTCTCGCGCTTAACAAGGGCACCTCAATTTTTTCCTGCGCTCGTGGCCAAGGAAAAAGGCTGCGAGGCATTCCCCCAACACACCTTCATCCGGTGCACATCCTTCGACCGCGACCACCTGTCTCGACAGGACCCAAGTCCCTTTCGATGCGTGTTTTTATCAACAATCCCATTGGATCCATCGACGACTTTTCATTCCTGTCCATTCTTGCCTTTGTTTAGTGGTCCGGTGGGCTTTTTTCGCCGCCAGAGTCGCGAGGGTTCCTTCCGATTCGCGCGCACCGTTCCGCACCAAATTCACCCGTTCACGCCTGACAACCTCCGAACAACACGACGCGATAAAAAAAGCGCGAACCACTTGGATCCATGATTGCCGGTGCCGATTCATCGCCGCGTTTCCAATTGTAGCTGCGTCTTTGATAGCTTCCCCTTCATCTTCCTTCCCTCCCCCACTCGCCGAAGCTGCTCGTCATCAAGGCAACGCCGTCACATCATAATGGAGTCGCCAGCCAAGAAGCGCGGCCTCTTTGGCCTTTCCGGCTTCTTTCGTAGCAGCACCGCGCCGCCTGTCGATTCCGATGCCGCGTCCAGATCTGCGACAACGTCGAGCGCCGTCGAGTCGCCGCTGCCGTCGCGTGGCGAGTCCGGCAACGCGTCCGCTCCCGAAAGCCCCGTGAAACGTGCTTCCGACACCCAGCTCGCGTCTAGGAAAATACTCAGTCGGCCCCAGGGCCCATCGAGCAAGCTTTCCCAGAGCTTTTCAGCATCGGACTTCGATCGTTCATCGAGCGTCCCACCACTCGGGAGCTTTCCGCCCAGGAGGAAGCCTGGTGACAACCCCTACAAGACGTCGACGTACTCCTCCTCGACCATTTCCCATGTCCCAACGAGCTCTCACCGAGCAACCAACTTCTCCGGCGCTTCTACCACGCCGCGCATCAACATCTTCCGCTCATCGGCATTGTACCAGAGGCCCGGTCTGCCAACCTTTTCACCGCGTGTTCCAGCGAACACGATGACGCAGTCTTTCCCTCCGAATACACCCGGAAAGGCGCCGCGGGGATCGACTGCTGATATCAGTGGCCGTGGTTTGGCGAATGCGACATCGACTGAACTCTTCGAGATGAGGATTCCTTCGCCCCCTCGCCATCTCACCGGAGAGGCGCTGACCAGGGAGCTTAGAGATCTCTCGAAGGAGTCCCCGCGCTCAGGATCGGTATACGCGGACGAGTTTCTGTCGCATTTCTGCCCTCCCGATCTCGACGAGCACCAGAGGCGCCAGTTCTTCTGCATCCTCGACCTCAGACGACTAAAATATTCCGCCGATGAGGTGTTTACTAAGAAGGACTGGAAGATCAACGTACTGAACTTTGCCAAGGAGTTTGAGAAGAACCGCAGTTTAATCATGCTGCGGTATGGTCTCTACGAGTTTAAGACCGTGAGGGCGTCCGAGGTAGTGAAGAAAGAGTGGAGGCAGAAGCATGGTATCGCCGAGTCCGAGTCCGAGTCGGAGCCCACACCTGCCGTCAAAGCAAATGTGGGATCAAAGAGAAAGGCGGAGGATGATCTGAAGTCTACCGACACTGTCCTGACGTCGTCTTCCTCGAATGCCAATAAGCGAGTTCGGGCTCCAGAGCCGACGACGGTCAAGAGCAAGCGCAAGGCCGACGCAGAGCCTGACGAGAACCAGCCTGCCAAGCTGCTCAAGCCTGCCACGACGCCGCAAAAGACTCCGTCCGCTGCCAAGGCCATGTTCGAATCCGTCACAAACAAGCCATTCTCCTCCGCGACCCCCGCCAAGCCATCAGCAAAGAACAGCCCTTTCTCCAGCACAGCTCCTAAGCTGCCAAATGGAAACGGTGGCCGATCTGTCTTTGAAGCGAACTTGAAACCTACTGCTGCAGCCACCAACATTTTTGGCCACTTGTCAGATACCAGCAAAGGAAGCCCCAATGACGACGCCGATGCTGAGAGCGAGACCGACTCCGGCGATGCCGAAGGAGAGTCTGAGCTTCAGGAAGCGAGCCCAAGTGACGGGCCGAGCACAGCCGCCAGTGGCGACGCGCCCACACCGCAGTTCGGCGCTCCTGCGACGCTGAACGGAACAAGCAGTGCTTCTTCGGATGCGAGCGGGAATGCGAATGCGCAGGGTCGCAGTCTCTTCGACCGGGTCACACGGGGCTCGGATGGCCAGCCTGTTCGGAAGCTGCCAGCACAGGAGAGTAGATCGCCGTTTGCTACATCTCCCGATGAGGGGAGGTCGGCGAGTCCTGCTAAGGAGGTCCCGATTGCTGCGCCAGTTAACAAAACATGGGATGCGAACACACCCATCAAGTTCGGCGGTAGTCTCTTTGGATCTACTGCGTCCCAACCGGCTTCTATCGACTTCGGGGCTTCGGCGGCAAAGAAACGTAGAGCTACTCCTGAACAGGCAGCTCAGCAGCCCACTCGGAATCTATTTGGCGAACTACAGAAAAAGGCCGATGAGCCAGTCACCAAGCCAGATGCCACTCCCAAGGCCGCTCCGGCACAACCCTTGTTCGGCTCCACTGCTCAGCCCGCAGCATCGCCTTCCAGCACCCCTAACATCTTTGGCTCCACGGCACCGGCCAGTACAAGCACCGGCATCTTCGGCTCCGGGGCTCCGGTGTTCGGCCAGCCGAAGGCCACGGAGGATGTTAAGACCTCCCCAACTGCTTCTACGCCCGCCCCGAATCTATTTGGTACCACCCCGGCCGCTCCTGCGGATGGAGCTGCGAAGCAGAACGTCTTCCAGTCCTCCACCCTCTTCGGCAAAGTTGAGACCGCGCCGCAGGCGCAAACAGGATCAATCTTTGGCAAGACCCAGTCAACTGAGACTCCGGCTGCCAAGCCAGCAGCGGCCGGTTTGTTCGGCCAGGCAAAGCCCCTCTTTGGTGCTGCGCCATCTCAACCACCAACTTCTACCACGGAGGAACCCGCAGCGAAGAAGATTTCTTTTGGTGGTGACGCTGCTAAGCAAGCGCCTACACCTGCATTTACATTCGGAAGTTCGTCGGCTGTCGGTACCGACGCCGCAAAGCCCGCCGGCCCTGAGAGCAAGTCACTTTTCGGAGCCACGAGCACAACTCCCGCTGCTCCAGAGATCAAGAGTCTCTTTGGCGCCACAAGCGCGGCTTCTGGTGTCCCTGCGACTAAGAATCTTTTCGGCGCGTCGTCGGCCGCACCCCAGGAGTCAAAGCCTCTTTTCGGTGCTGCTCCCGCTACACAGTCAGGAACGGCCCAGTCACTGTTCGGTGCTACCCCGGTTGGGCAGCTCGCAGCTGCAAAGCCTGCCGCATCGATGTTCGGCAGCGCCACTCCCGCCGCTGCTCCCCCCTCATCTGGCTCTATGTTCAACTTCGGTGGCTCTCAGACGCTGGCAGCCTCTCAGCCAGCGACGAGTCAACCCGCCGGTACTGGATCTATTTTCGGAACCGGTGGAGGCGCCTCGTTCGACTTTTCTGCTGGTGGCGGTGCGTCGTCGTCGATGTTCAACAATCCCTTTGCGGCGGGTGGCACTGCCTCTACCCCTTCGTCCTTTACATTTGGCAGCGGTGGCAATAATAATGCCCCGCAGCCGGCATCTACCTCTTTCACCTTTGGTGGAGCTCCTGCTGCTCCTGCTATCAGTTTTGGTGCGGGCTCGGATTCCAGCAGCCAAGCCCCACAGCAGGTCAACATGTTCAGCTCTGGTACTCCTTCTTTCAACTTTGGCGGATCTTCTGCACAGCCCAATGGCGCGTCGATGTTCTCTCAGCAACCCCCTTCAACTACCTCAATGTTTAGCAACAGTCTAGCTCCTGGAGGGGGGACCTCAACAGGTACAAGTAAGCAACCACCATATCAAGATTAACCCCTATTATCCGTATTAACGTCGTCTTGCAGATTCCCCCTTCACATTCGGTGGCGCGTCAAGCTTGGCCACCACACCAGCAACAGGCACCCCAGAACCTGTTATGCCCGAAGATAGTCGAGGAACCAACGCTGACGGGGATGAGGGACCACAGGAGCAAATATCGCTAACCGAAGGCGGGCCGGGGGAAGAGGACGAGGACGTCGTCCATGAGGTCCGCGCCAAAGCGGTTAAACTCGTCACCGGAGGCGATTCCGAGGACGACGACTCCGGCTCTGCCAAGGACAAGAAGAAGAGCCCGTGGGTGACGCAAGGCATCGGCCCTCTTCGAGTGTTGAAACATAAAAATACTGGCGCGGTGCGAATGCTGTTGCGGGCCGAGCCTCGAGGTCATGTTGCCCTTAATAAGCTGGTTCTCCCTAACTTTTCCTACAAGGTTGAACCAGCCGGCAGCAAATACGTAAAGCTCACGACCGCAACGGATGACGGCAAGGGTTTGGAGACATGGATGTTGCAGGTCAAAACCCCCGACGCCGCCAAACTGTTGGCCGAGAGCCTGGAAGCGTCTAAGAAGGCGAATGCAAAGTCATAGATAGAGGGGTTATGGGAGCTTCTAGGCTCTTCTGTGGGCAGATGAGTAAAGCATCCTCAGTTGGGTTCATTAGAAAAAAATGAAGGTAGGGTTATTTTGTTGGCTGTTTTTCTTGCATTAGAGGGATCTCTGGGCTTTTGCTTTCTCTCATGCATATTTTGCAAGGCATAGCATTGTTTTGCTTTTTTATCAGGCAGCCCTATTGGGGAAGGGGCGTCTCTCCGTCATCTTGCGAGGTGTCAACAAAAAGGAGAGATCATGCATTCGTATCTCGAATGGGAGTAGTTGGCAGCCCGCTTTGGAGGACTGTGGACACGGGTTTGCGTGTCGTCAGCATAGCATTCTCGAAGAAGTTGTAAAAGAGTCGGATATACCTGTACAAAGATTTTATTGTCGTCGTCGTCGTGAAGATTGGCGGATGGAGAAGGGCCTGGCCCGAGTGGCATGATGCGGAACAGTGGATGAATGAGCATTCTGTTTGGTGTCGGTTGACACCTGCTGCCTGAAGAGATTGAAACTGGATCACATGAGTGTTTTGGTGTTTGTTTGTTCATGGGATGATTATTATCGTTTAAGGCCTTGACCGCCCAAGATTGGCTACCTACCTACCTATGTTTACAGTTTCCATAACCTACAGGCCACCAGTCCAGTCCCTCCTTTAAACTTGCTCCATCCCATCTCCCCAAAAGTGATCTGCATTGCCACCCAGCCAAGCTGCTGCTTGGCTCCGTCAACGCCAAAATACACACCAAACGCCGTGTAATGACAGTATATCCATACAAAATTCTAACAATGACAATCCCATTCCGCCCAGTGATAACGCCCGTGGCCCCTCGGCCGGTTATTATTTTTGTTCTGTGTGCCTTGTATTACATATGCTACAACCCCATTTGGAAGTCCATGCTTTCGGCCCCAGTATGATGCGGCCATGATAGGTATATATGTGCTTCACCGCTCCCGCTCCTCAGCCAGTACCGCTGGCTCTGGTGGTGTGACCATGCCGCTAATGGTTGAGCTCAAGTTTGAGCTCAGACTCGACCGTGAGCTGTGGTCAATGTCATTGTCTTCATCCTCTCCGTCTTCCACTTCCGGAGCCGGAGCCAGACCTGGAACGGGTGTTGCTAGAAGTTCGACAGGGCCAGGTGTAGGTGCAGGTGCAAGAGCAAAAGCTGCTGGCCCATCATAGGGTGGTGGCGATAACCCCCGTTCATGCACTGACGACGCTGCTGTGCTCGGCACGCTAGATAGCGTGAATGGTGACAGTGGATCTGTAACGCTCCTCCCAACGCCATCGCTCACGCTACTAGCGGTGCTCTGCTCCGTCGCGAGGGTCGTGAGTGTCCGTCCTGTCATGGCCGGTGCAAGCGTGTGCATTTCCATCTCTTCAAAGGTGGTGGCGGTCCCGACTCCGAAGCCACGGTGGAGTGACGGTGCGGAGGAGGTAGGCCCGGACTTCGGGGCGGGGCCTTCACCGTTGGGGTTGAGATTGTTCAGGTTGGGAGGGGGTGAGTGTGGCTTCTTAGACTTCTCGTATGGGGGAGGAGCCTCGCCGAGCTCGTTGAGGCCTTCTTCTGGTCGAGAGAGGCCGCGGCGGGGTTCCGAACCAGCCCAGTACCAACGGCTGTTGGTGCCGTTGGAGTTGGCCCAGCGGCCGCCGGGGGCGGGGATGGCGACATTTTGGGTAGGAGGCGCGCCGCGTACCCAGGCTTCTTCGAGATCGCGCTCGTTTATCGCGCGGGACCGGGACTCTGGGGGTTGGGCGTTTGGTGGGGGTGAGGGTGCGGTTGAGTGAAGATATGAGGCGAGACGTTGCCGCCTCTTAGAGTGCAGGCATACAGCCAGAGCGCCGATAGCAATCACGATACCGACAGGTATCAGGACCCAAACCCAGGGTGAAGAGTCAGAGGAGAAGGGGCCAGGCCCGGGACCGAACGAGGGTTCAGCCATGACGGCTCCGTGGGTCCGTGGTACGGAACTGTGGGTGGTAGGCCCGCATGGACGGGCCGAACCGAACTGGTTTGTGGCGTTTTCTCAATTCGGTGAGGTGGAATGACGATATGGCTTTGGTGGTGTTCGTCACCCTATGACTGAGGTATCGTGGTTGCTCGTTCCTCCGTTGCCGATAAAAGGCGAGAATAGGAAGAGGGTGCCGGGTTCCCCGATCACACCGTTTGACGTTCACCTAAATCCGCGCAATACCATAATCTGGGATGGAAAAAAAAGCAAACAGCAGCTGAGCCGTGTAAGTCACAGAACGGCGGCGGAAGGTGGGGGCACCCCAAGGCTGACAGTGAATCCGGCGAGAATCGGGTCGTCAGCGAGTGTGGTGGGAGGGGGTGAGTTGCGCAGTCTCGCAATCATGACTTGATAATGAATGGACGAAAAGAGAAAGGAGGAAGGAGGGAAGGAGGGAGATTCAGGAATTGTTATGATGATCTCCTTTGCCTCCAAGCGCCTCTCCATCCTGCCTCCTCGTCACTAGGAGACCCCCAAAAAGAAGCTCCGCGTTCACAACCTAAAAATGCGCGACGGTAGGTTTCGGTGGTGGCTTTTTGGGCAACGAGAGGGGCATTGGCTTCACGTTTCCCGTTGGACTCGCGCCTGCAGTACCTGGAGCTAACCTAGGGCACGGTGTGTGGTGTGACATTGGGAGTCGAGAGCAATCATTGTTGAAGTAACCCAGGGAGGCCATCTCGGGAATGGGCGGTTCCTCGAGTGGTAATGGGCTTTATGCCAGCACCCAATGCCTGCCCGGGCAGCCATGCCATGGTATCCGATCAAGAGTCGGACCAGGTTGTATGCGAAATCAAGCAACAGTTCATTGTTGGCGCTTGGCACGGACGACGATGCCAACGGTCGCCCATCGGCCGCCGTTTGTTCGTGCATCTCTCGGTCGCTCGGTCCTGGCGTTGCCCTGGCTCACAGGCCTTCCTCCGCACCGACCCCTGCTCGATCCCGACCGAAAACCGAGAACTCAATTCATGCGAGGAGTGGAGGGCGATCTGCAAATCTTGGGGTCCATTCTGTGTGGTTTGTTGTGAAACATTCAATCAAGAAGCTCCTGCTGCCATCTGCTTTGAAGGGTGAAATGGGAGGTCGGGGGTTGCGGAGCTTGCCGGTTCCGGGCGGCCTGAAAAGGCCGCGATGAACGATGCGGCTTGCTGAACCTGCCGGCTGACGCATGATGTGGAAACCTACCTGCCGCACGTTCTTGGCTGGAATACGAGGCCCTGGAGTGCATGATGCGTCGGCGTGAGTATGACTTCACAGCGGATGGATGCTCAAGGATCGTTTCTGTTGTGTTCCACATGAAATTGTTCTGTACAAGTTGGAAGGCCAGACGAGATCCGTACGACAGAGGCAGCTGGCAGCCAGCTGTTATGGGCTCGAAGGGAAGTCAAGCTGAGCCCGTGCTCACCACGGCAGGATTTCTTTTGGGCGTGCCGTCAAGGCCAAAGAGCCTCCATTTTAGTGCCGTTTGATTCGCCGACCGCCGACCTCTGCTGATACCGAACCATTCTTCGACTCACCAATTAACTTGATTGAGCAACCCACTATACACATCTATGCGACCGGGTTTGGGAGCGTCGCCGTTCAACTAGAGCCGCTCGTATAGTCAAGCCAGCAATATACCGGCCGTTCAAGATGCCGAGGGCTATCAGAGGTACTGCTAGTCGTTCTTCCTGTGGCATCGGAATAGTGGGGACTAAGATGAACTCCAGGTGTGCTCATTGAGTGCGAACCCGCTATCAAGTCCATCATCGTTCATCTCGACAGCGAGAACAACGACATCATCATTGAAGATCTGGATGAGTCGCATCTCGTTGTCAAGGAAAATATGGTTCACTTGCTGAAACAGAAGCTGGAGGATGTGAGTTTCTCATTGCGCATCAGCGGTCCGTATCCTTTGCGCTAACAGAATCGAAGCGTCTGAAGGAGACATACAGGCCCGAGGAGCCGCTGGCAGACAGCGACTGAGCGGTTTCTGAAGATCACAGCCACTTCAAAAGCGGCCAATGACGTTCTGTCTCTCCAAGTGGATAGGCTGTGCTCGTTTCTTCAGGACTACATTTATTCGACGATCGATGGGTTGCACGACACGATCTGCTGCATTTACGGGCCCCTGTAGCAAACAGGAGCCGCGCGCAGTCCTAACGGGTATCAATATCTACACAGGCAACATATACAGCTACCCAGATTACAAACCCTCACACTCCTTGACGGATTCTTCCATCGACAGGCATCAGAGCTTCTCAAACCTAGGCTTTGTCTTTTGAATCCCCGAAAGTAGGGCGCTTGCCATGTCGGGTGCCTGGAGTGCGTTCGCATTCCAGACGGCCGTGTACTTTAGGTCTATGACGCCCAGTTAGAGACATGGGATAATAAACGAGGGGTGTGGTACATACTATCCTCGACAGTGTGGTCTCGGGCGTGATTCAGCAGCTCCTTTGTGCCTTGGACGGCGACAGGACTTTTGGAAGCGATGTTCGCGGCCAGCTTCAAGCCAGCATTTAGTGCGTCTGCCTTTGACTCGTGCACCTGACTGACAAAGCCAACGGCCAACGCCTCGGCCGCACCGAAATCCCTGGCCGAGAGGCAGACCTCCTTAACCCACGAGAGGCTCGAGACGGCCTTGGGCAGCCGCGCGAGCGTACCGATATCGGCTGCCATGGCGATATCGACCTCCTTAACGGAGAACTTCGTGTTCTTGGCCGCTATCCTGATGTCTGTGGCGCACGATAGGTCGATAGCCAATCCAATGGCAATGCCATGGAGAACGCAAATCACGGCTGCTGCCTGTCAGCGGAAACTCACCAACTTCGCTTGCTCAGCCCAGTGGCAAAGATTTGCTTACGTTTCTCGCACTTTTCCACAGCTGTGATACAGTCCTGGAATTCTATAATATAACGCTTCAACTTGAAGGCCGCCCTGGCAGTGTCGACCCCCTCCTCAGCCTTGAGAGCACCATTTTGACTGGCGGCCTGGACATCGAGCCCCGCAGTAAAAGCCCGGTCCCCGGCGCCGGAGAGCACGACTACACGGACTTCGCGGTCGATGGAGAGCTGCTGGAAGAGTTGGCGCAGCTCCAACCACATGACCTCGAGGAATGCATTGAGCTTGGCCGGCCGGTTGATCTCGACGTGGGCCACAAAGGGCCCCGGCGATGTGACGGCGAAATACTTGTAGGCTGTGTAACCTGCTAGTTGAGCCATGATTTGTTTGCCGCCTGTCAATTTTCCTTCTCGTATGACTGAATTCCCAAGATCGCGAATGCGGTGACTTCCAAGGGATGGTGATGGGAGATGAGATGGGCTGCCGGAAGTGACGCAAGATATCAAAGTAAAATGAGAAACAATGCTGTGCTACCGCATATCACCGAAGATGCTGTCTCTATCGTCCGCCGTAAATCACCGAACGGATGGATATGTATAATAAGAAGCGTGAGCCGGGTTACATCACTGAGTCAAAGGCCGGTCAGAGATGCCGAGGCTCGCGGGGCCATACCCGGATACGGGGGGTCAGTGTAGCTCGGAGGGGTGCGCCAATGAGCGACTGCGGGGAACTCGTGCCATGTGAATGAAGCTGAAGCTCAGTCTCCAAAACCGACAAATAATGCCCTTTGGAGTGTGCATCGGCAGAAAATGCTCTTCCTCATCACCACAGGGCGTCATATAGGTGTTCGAATGACTTATATGCCTCGTGACGACTCAATTAGCAGAACGGCGCTATGACACGGTTCCTGAAGGAGTAGCTGCTCGCCGGAACCTGCCTTGAAGTGGGGGTGGGTCTGGATCCGAGTCAACACAGCTGGCCAGCTCACCAGCTCAGCTTTCAGCACGCCTCGTCACCCCACCGCCAATTCTAGTGCTGAAAAGAAAGAGGAGACCCTGAGCTGCCTCCTTCCGTCTTGCTCGTCCGCGTCATGTCGGATCCGATCGCGCTCGCACCAAGCCGGCCACCTGCAGGGAGCCGGCACCGCGGCCATCTGGCAGAGTGGAGGCTGGGAGGCGCTCGATGGTCGTCCACCAGACCCGTACAAAAAATGCCTGAATGCCAAGATGGCGTCGGCCGTGGCGCTCCAGGGATGCTTGCTTTTTCCATGCGACAGGTGGCCCGCGCTCTGGATCACGGATATGCGCCGATGAGTAGCCTATCACAAGCCAGGCCTGGAGGAATGGCCGCCAAACTTCTATTTTCACAAATGACTTCGTCTTGATCTTGATAAACAGTGCCTCGCTGAGTGGTGACAATACGGGCACATCAGGATGAGATGGATCTGCCAGGCCGTGGCTTTGCGCTGCGGTGAGATAGGTGCATCCATGGATGCTGGGATGAAGAAGTGAGATCCAGTGTGCATCGCACTGACGACAGCCCCCCCCCCTGGGCTCTCGGTTTTCCATTGCTCTGCCGCTGTGGGCTAACTTCCCTACTTACCGACGTGCACCAAGCCTGCTCAGCCAGGGTCTGCAAATCGTTCCCGACACCTCCAAAGGTTACTTTCCACAGTTCGCTTTTCTGGCGAAGATTACCGCACGACAGCCGTTGGATTTTGACTCTTCATTTGCTAAGGTCAGGCGATGCCTTCCTACCCTCTCCATAACAAGTTCAACAATACACCCGTCGCGCCCGAGACTGCCCACTACTGCCGACGTCCAGACGTGCCTTCTACCTCCTTTCAGGTCGCATTTCCTCCGTCCGCGCCGTGTGCTCCGACCTACCTGGGGGAAGCCGCCTGACCAGATCCAATAACGGGACTCCACGCACCTCCGCGCCTGTTAATTACATCCCCAATCAGCGCCCGAACCGACCTCCCACGCCGCCGAACGCTTCAAGGCTTCCCAGCCCCTGCCACCCTCACAACACCTGCCACGAACCTGTAAGGTGCCCCAGCCTGCATGCTACCTCGGGCGACACCAAAGCACAGAGGCCCAACGACGTACCTGGGAATAGATCTAACGTATCTGCAGCTGTTCAGCCAGACATGCGGAGGAACGGCTTGAGGCGCCGCTAAGACCACATCGCTCTATTCTTTTTTTTGAACAAACGCCCGCGCTTCCAGGTTCTGGGATAGTTACCTCAACCACGGGTCGGCCCAGAGGTTCCTTCCAGGCCTCGACCTTGTTTCCTGATTCCTCGGGCTAATGCCTGGTTGTTCCCACTCGACAAACAGCGACCCCCAGCATCTTTGCGTCAACGTCGGGTCCGAGTCCTGACTTTTTCCCTTTTCCACCGGCGATCGCCCCCCCTCCCGTCGTGATCCGTCCATCCCCCTGCACGGAAAGCAAAAAAACCGCGACCGGCCAGCCGGGTAGGCTGCGATTGAACAACCCATCCTTCTTTCAAAGACTTCGCTCCAGACACCGACGCGCAGCGATTTTGCTGCCTTCCAAGTGAGGAGCGATGGCGGCAACTAATGCAAAGCCCGACGTGGGCGACATTCTGGTCGTGATTCGTGAGTCTCCGTCGTGTGTTTTCTGGCCCTGCTATCCGTTTCCGTATCGCGATTGTTTGTCGTGTCCACTCAGCGGGATGCATGGCGTCCTGCCCCTGGTAACAATCGCCATGGGGAGAATACTGACCTGTTTGCTTGCGCGTTAGATGACTTCCAAGCCCGCAGCTCCGACGAGCTGAGCCTGGCAAAAGGCGACCGCGTGGAGCTGATCGAACGCGACGATGAGTTTGGAGACGGCTGGTTCTTGGGCAAGCATTTGGTCAATGGCAACAGCGGCCTCTTCCCGGAAGGTTTGTTTGCATCATCATTGGGCCGAGTCGCCACGGACTGACACCACGTAGTCTACACGCGGCCAGCGCCTAGACCGATCACGACGACCACGCCAAAGAAGCCTCAGGGCCTGGCTCCTCTGGCTGAGGTAGCCAACGAGCAAACGCAGTCGGCTACAACGTCACCTATAGAGAGTAAACCAATCAATATTCCCGAACCGCAGCCGACTCCCGTCACTCTCCCGTTAAGTTCCTTCAAGTCGACGACAGTAACCAGCGGCGGCCCGCCACCGTCTACATATTCGTCCAGCCTCCCCTCCATCTCCGGGCCCGGCGGCTTCGGCGGGCGGCTTAATTCCAGTACAGATAGCCACGTCCTTCACGAGACATTGAATGTCATCGACGAACACATGACGGAGATGGGCTCGCCCCACAGTAACGGAGGCAATCGAAATACCACAGACTCTGGCAGCGAGTACAGTTCTCATATTGGCCACCGAATTTCGTATATCCAGGGCGAAGAAACAGACGAGGAGGAAGAGAGTAACCATTCTCGTACGGAGGTCGAGTCGTGGTCCGCAGATCAGGTTGCTGAGTATCTGTTTACGGCCGGAGTCGAGAAGCACCACTGCGAGGTTTTCCGGGACCAGGAAATTACGGGCGAGGTGCTTTTGGGAATGGACCAAACGTCGCTCTTTATCAAGGCTTTTGATTTAGGCTCTGTGGGAAGGAGGTTGAAAACGTGGCAAAAGATCAAGTCCCTGCAAGACGATGTCAACGGGACTGGGGAGCGGAGGACGACGCAAAGTTACGGGAGCGAAGCTGGGTCGGACTTCAAGGCACGTAGCAGGACGAACACTATGACCAGCAGTCGGCAATTCACCCCAACAGAAAGCCGGACACTCTCTCTCCAAACAAAACGCCTGTCACAAACGCCGAAGCTCGAGCCAGCCATGCCCGTTTCGCCAATATCACCTCTTATTGACAGCCCGACCCGTACGTTCCACGAGAAGCGGCCGTCTGCTGCATCGATCCGAGATTTGCACCACTCCCGCCGCCACTCTTCGACCGACTTTCGTCCAAGCGCAACTTCCCTCAACTCGGGTGCTGCAACACCAAAGTTGCTTGGTGGACCGTTTGCGCAACAGCAGAAGGAGGAGCCGGAACCCGTTCATAAAAAGCAGCCATCTTTTGACAGAGGATGGACCCTTGGCGGCGCAACTGCCTTCATGCAACGTCCTCAGTCATCAGCAGGAATCCAGGACGGAATGGCCACGCAAGATCCAGCGCTCCAGGATTCCGCCGTGGATCTCGAGCGGGGCTACTTTTCCGGTACTGATGCGGACTCTCGGCGCCGCAACGTGCTGCGAAAACGCGATAGCGGCGGTGTTGGTCCTTCTTCACCAAAAACAAGCTACGCAGACGAGCAACGAGTACGAAGTGCGACAGCCCTTTCCCGACATTCGAGGTTTGGTAGCGTCGACTCGGCGCGTGACCAGGCTGGCCCCATCTCGACAGCAGCTCAGAGATACTATGGCCTAGGAGGAAGGCGCACCGCTTCCAATGCTACCGTAGAGTCGATACGTCCAGTGCCGGTAGCCAAGGACAATCCCTCGCCCACCGTTACAAAGCTTGACGGCTCGCCAGACCAGGCTAGGTCATCCCCCAGAACCTCGGCTGCCTTGAAGCGGTTGAGCCAGGTGAATCATCCGGACTTCAACGTCGGCAGTATGCTGAGAAGTGGCCTGGGTATGAGGGCAACCTCAGAAGCTGTCACGGGTAACGAGCGGTCCAAAATGGTTGCATCGCCAATCGACTCACCGCTCAAAGACTCCCCAATTTACTCGCCTTCCCGCACCGGCTCGAGTACTCCTTCCGTTGGACCCAGTTTTGAGCTTGACTCACCCGATGCAGCCAAGAGCCCTAGCACGGCGACCACGGCAGCCAGTCGCAGCAGCCGCAAGAAGACGAAGAAGGAGACAAGCGCGTACACGCGTGGTCTACAAAAGATCACACCAAGAGAAGCGATGATGGATGCGGATTACAGCGGCTGGATGAAGAAGAGGAGCGCCAATTTGATGACCACGTGGAAGCCTCGGCTTTTCGTGCTCAAGGGTAGACGGCTAGCGTATTACTATTCGGAGGATGACGACCAAGAACGGGGTCTCATCGATATCTCATTCCACCGTGTCCTCCCAGCCGATAACGAACGCCTGACTGGTCTTCACGCCACACTTACCGGAGCCGGAAGCTCGCCGGCAGTCCCTGCAGGAAGCCATGTGCCCACTCTCGCGGCAACCGAAGCCGAGCGCGACCCTATCAAGGAATCCGACTCGATCTTCATTTTCAAGCTTGTGCCCCCGCGTGCAGGCCTCTCCCGCGCAGTGAACTTCACGAAGCCGACTGTACATTATTTCGCGGTGCCGAATATCAAGCAGGGAAGACTGTGGATGGCTGCGCTCATGAAAGCGACTATTGATCGCGATGACACACAAGTCATCACAACTACCTACCAGCAGAAAACGATATCCCTGGCGAAGGCACGACAGATGCGCCACAGACCGCCGGCACTGATGAATCTGGACGAGACAGTTGACGATAACGCGGGTAACGAGAACAGGGGTGCTCCAAAGAAGGATGCAGGTGGCCTGGGTATCGTCTACGGCGAAGCCGACAGCGGGGTGTCCGGGTTGGAGAAGTTCGGACTTGCGGGGCTTCCGAAGGTGGAAAGTGCCCGGTCCAGAGGCTTCAGCTTTGCGCGCGAGAAGGACATCTCACTGCCCCAGAGTGCCTAGGCGGAACTCAACAGACACCCAAGATGACAGTCATTCGCCTTTTTCCTTACGTCAAACTCTCACCCTAAAATACCCACCGAGATTCAATGCGCAACGCACATTCCCTTTGTTCAGCCCCCCACCAGTCATACATAATGTGTCATGTATCTCCGAGAGAAAGATTTGGCATCGAACCGGCGTCGTGTTGCAATTTTACCGATTCGATGAGGCAGTCATAGCGACGGAAACGGACATTGTGGGGAGAAGCAGGACGCGAGATTTGTTACTTGATCATGATCGGACAATCAACTATCTGTTGCCCTGATCCGGTCATATTTTCCCCTTTCTTTATATACTTGTGACGATGTGTGTGCGAAACAAAACGTTGAGGAGGTTTCTCTGGAAGCTGCGATGGGAGAGGACGGAGTAATTTGGAGTGGAGCAGAGCAGAATTGGGTGGGCATATGGTGATGGAGATGGTTCAATGTGTATGAAGCGGAAGGACCTGACCTAATATCTGCTAAATGTGCTACTACCTACGATTATTACGAGTTTTGAGCTCCGTTTTTGAGCTGGAAATGCCAATATTGTATAATCCAAGATTCCGTGTCTGTGTGACGTTGAGATGTGTGCATTGCACGGAAGTTTCCACGTCGCGCCGCGGCGGCCCCAGAAAAAAGTCGCGTCTGTGCCCAAGAGCAACAGCTCCCACCTGTTTTTGGAGCTGCGCAGTGCATCAAAGAGCCGTAAATCCTCAACCCTTCCAACGAGAGAGAGCATTGCCAAAAGTTGCGACGGCCAATTTTTCTCAATTGGCGCGCCTCTCGAGGAACCTGCAACAAATCGCCGCCGACGAGCATGCAGTCGGGCTGAACAACGGCACCTCCGCGTTCTCTGAAGACTGCACGCATCACCACAAATTGACCGAGAAATCGAAGATCCATTCGCCCACCCCCGGCAACGGCGCCATAACAATGTCGAACCGCTTTCAGGTCCCCGCTGGTAGCTCCTCGCCGCCTTCTACGCCCGATAGGAGCTCGCGCGGAAGCGGCCGCAAGAACCCGTTTACCTTCGACGACCCCTCTACGACGCCTGCTGGCCCGCCCCCTTCGTCGGCTGGAAGCTTCACACCCGCAGGCGCGCCGACCGCGTCGTTTATGGGGAGCTCGATCATGCGCGGCATGACGACTGGGAACTCGAAGCAGCAGCCTCAGTTCAACTCTGCGAGCGGGGGCACGGCGTCCGGGACGAAGAACTTGTTCACGGCGGGGAGTCAGAAGCGAAATGCTGTGCCGTTGGGGAGATCGATTCGCGCCGGCAAGGCGGTTGGCCAGCCGTCGAGGCTGAGCCGGTCCGTTGTTATGGGAGAGGAAGAAGAGGAGAGTGAAGAGGAGGCAGAAATTGCGAGGCCTGTGGGTGGTGGTCGCCCCGGGACGTTCGCGATGGACTATGATGATAGTTATGATGACGAGGATGACGAGGAGGAGGAGCGATTTGCGGACAGGGATAATTCCAGGGAGCAGCGACAGGTCCATGAGGACTACGACGCGGATATGTGGCTCGATATGCCGGCGACGACACCACGCGGCGGTCGTGGCGAGATTGGCGACGAGTCAGACTTGATGATGCTCAACACGCCTGCTGCGACGGAGCGCGTCCGGCGCGAGGCGGAGGATATTTTCAGGGCTTCGTCAATGCAGGCTGGCGCGGCGAGAAGGCGCGAACACCGGGCTGCTGCGCTGGCGAAGGATATCTACACGCAGATGGGCACGGCTGAGATCACCGAAGCCCCACAGGTGATTTTGGGGACGGAGGCCATGATCAACCGGCTTTATGACGACGGTGTGGGAGAGTCCGATGACGAGGAGAAGCTTGAGGATACGCTGGCTACGGTCGCCGGCAGGGTTGCTAAGCTGTGGCAGGGCTATGTCGACAAGCTACCTGCTCAAGATGAGGAACACGGTGCTGAGATTGGCCCGGGTCCTCATGCGTCGCCATTCGAGAAGGCGAACTACCTAGCACATCTGGCACTACAGGTTCATCACAGCCGGTACGACGATGGTGGGCAGGAAAAGCCAGAACCGCTACCCGCGACTCTTTTTGGGTGGCTCAGCGAATATCACAACCTCTATGCTGGGCAAATCGAGGACGTTCTACGACACCGTCCTAGCCCGGCCTGCCACAGCCTGTTCTGGGAGTCCATCTTCATCTCACTCCTCCGTGGAAACGTTGAAGACGCCATAAATCTACTTGCGGAGGCAGGATGGGGCCATGTTAAGCGGAGCCAGCGCAGTGAATACGCATATTCCGGCCAGGCGCTGGAGAACGTTCAACGCGCTGCCGAAGACACTATCGCAATGCTTGAGACCTGCCCGGGCAGGGAAGACAACTGGGAAATCTGGAGCAGTGACTGGACGCTTTTCCGCGTGCGAGCACAGGGGTCGCTCGAACACCTACGACGCTTCGCCGAGGGCAAGGGCAGCGCAATGGGCGAGTCAACATTTGCGGCCTCATCTAGAAGCCGATCGTCAATGGCGGGTCTAGCCCGGCGCGCAGAAAGCCAGGTGCCCTGGGAAATATACGAGAACCTGAATATCGTGTTCGACATCGTGCTTGGGTCACAGGACGCCATTATCGGAGCCGCTCAAGATTGGTGCGAGGCGACGATCGGACTGTTCGGGTGGTGGGACGAGAGGCGATCGGACAAGGGAGGCATGGCGGCGTCTATGTCTCGGTCACAGGCTCTGGTGCTGGCGTCGGGCGGTGCTTCGGACGTCGAAAGCTACCTCGACAGGCTGGCAAGGGCATTCCATGTCACGCTAGACTCAGACTTCCACTACAACTCAACAAGCCCCCTCGAGGTCGGTATGGCGTGCGTCTTTGAAGATAATATCAAGGCGGTCATCGGCTTGCTCCGGGGTTGGTCGCTACCGATCGCTTCCGCAGTGGCAGAGATTGCCTCCCTAGGAAGGTGGCTGCCGCCACATCGGCCGTCAGGCGCGTTCGGGTTTGACGATCTCGATATGGACGATCTTGAAGTTCTCGGCATGGATCCCGGCGCACCGGACGAGGTTGACGGAATCAAAGACAGCACGCTGGTACAGTATGCGCAGGCGCTGGCCGATTATGAAGAGCTTGCGTCGGTACGAGACAAGACTGGTGTGGCCAAGGACGGCTGGGAGCTGGCTATCAACGTTCTGGGTCGGATGGACTCGCCAGAACGGTCTGAGGAGATGGTAGGCCTGCTGGTGCGACATTTGCTGGAGGGCTTGCATGTAGACTCGAGCGCAACTGTCGACAGGATCTGGGCGTTGCTGAATGGCTTGGGGATGATTCCTTTTGCGGAAGAAACAGCAGAGGTGAGTTTCCCAGTTGTATGTGGGAGAGATCGAGACTAACAACGGGGGATAGTCATACGGTGAGATCCTCAAGCGCGACTCCCATCGGTACGGAGAGGCGATGTGGTACTACGCACTGGCACACCGGCCAAACAAGGTCCGCGACGTCATGAATCTACTCATCTCGTACTCGCTTGTCCAGTCGACGGCCTACCCTCCCACTACAGAGCTCGACGACTACCTCCGACGCCTTCTCGCTGACCGTAACAAGACTCTCGAGGAGTGTGCTAAACAGGATCTCGAGGCAGCCGAGCTTCTGGGCAAGATGCTCAGTGGCTACGCATCGCTCAGACAGTTCTATGACATCCGTGACAACGAAGACGGGAGCACAGCTGCGCGCCAACAGGCAGCTGCCGCCCTTGTGAGCGTCATCGCCAGCTCGGATGACAACATCCGCGGCGGTCTGTTTGATCAAACGCGTGATGGCATCGTCAGCGAGGACTTCCTGCTGGCCCTGCTCGGGGAGGCGACGGCATTTGTCACCAACCCGGATAACACCAACATCCACCACGGCCAAGCTGCCGAGCCGGCCATCACAGTCGATCACATCGATACTATGCTCAAGGCCCTCGAGGACTTGCACGAGGTTGGCGACCGGGTGAAGAGTGCCTGCGAGGAGTTCCTGCAGGTCGTGCTAGCTGCTGCACCGGGCGGCCTAAAGGGGTCTACACCCGCCGATCTTCTCAAAAAAAGCACAGGCAATATCTCGGGGAGTTATATCCTCGCCGGAAGCTCGATGATGGTCAGCCAGCTGCAGAAATCGCTTGGCCCTGGCGCAGGGCCCACGAAGAACGTCAAGAGGGGATGGGACTGGCGGAAGGAAATGCCCGCTGATACAAAGGGCGAGAATGTCATGAGGAGATTGAGGTTGGGATTGGCAAAGGATTTGGCTGCACTGTGGTTGGCTGAAGCAGACGGGAGTGTTTGGTAGACCTGGGGGGATGTTTGTCTTGTATGGGCTTTGTCGTGGGTCAGCGAGCCGAGGACATATTGGAGGGAAGGTCGGTGGCTACAAGAATCACCTCAGCCATCTCGAGGTCTGTTTTGCATGGTGTAACTGTAATAGGAATGAATGGAATATAAAAGCCTGGCATGGGGTGTGTTGGTTTGCAAAAAAATCAAGATCTCCCATTTCTTCGAGGTCTGTCTAGGTATGTAGATAAAATATTTGCTCACACCAACCACCCCGCCTCAGCCTTGAGTGCTTCACTCCACTTCTGCCCGTCAGGACGATGAACTCCCTTGAAGGAGACGACGTCCCTAGGGCCGAAATTCCCGTACAGATGGGGACAGCCGTTCGTGCCGGGTACTTCGTCCCATTTGACGGAGGATGAGTCGAAGTTGGAGAGGCGCAGCTTGATCAGGTAGAAGGAGGACGAGGAGGCGAAGAAGAGATCCGCGGTGGTGGGGATCTAGTGGGAGTTAGTAACTAGTGTTTTCAGAAACGTGTTTGACAGTTGGCTGTCAGCGGGTATCAAGGGGATGCCATGGACGGTGCAGATGCCAAGGGAGGCGGCGGCGAAGATGAAGGCGAAGGCGAAGGCGAAGGTGAGTCAACCTAATCCAAATACAAGACAGAACTAGGACTACTACTACAAGTACTCACCTGCTGCGCAGTGCTCAGATGCACGAACCCATCTTGCCGGTCGAGGTCCGAGAGCGGATATGCCTCGGGAATGGGATCGGGCGGTGCCGTCGGCGTGATCTTGTAGACAAACTCAGGGAGCGGGGAGGGCGGGGCCATCTTCGCCATTAGCTCCTTGGTTATCTGCCTAGGTAGGTGAATACTGCGCTGTGTAGGTAGGTTCGTTATGTTATCAGTGTCAGGCACAAAAGGCTCTAAGCTCAAGCTATCGGCCCTAAGCTCCAGACAGATGATGACCTCATCCGGACCGGTACGCAACGGGGGGGAGCCAGTCCCCGGACACGGACGGGAGCGGCCAAGCTCCGAGACCCGGAGGGGGGGGCACTGCACCCCACATTGTTTGGAAAGCCCCTTGACAGGCGCCCGAGCCCGAGACCGAGCCAGCTGTCAACAAACTTATCCCCATGTGACGCCTGACCCGCATTAGGTGCTGGTTTCGCGCGAATGCAAGATATGCCTCCTCTCTTCCCAATCGAGTCATCTTCAGATGCAAGTGTGGCCACATGGCCCGGCCTAATGGTGGGTTACGGAACGTTTTTGACAGCGGGCCGCTAGGATCTACGATATGTGGGCGGCGAGGCAACTTAGCTGTTTTAACTTCATGATGGACAGTAAGCCACTCTAGGTAAGCATGCCGAAGCAAAGCGCACTTGTCATTGAGGCCGAGCCAGCCAGGTCCAGCCCTGACTGATGACACTGAATATTGTCACTTTCGATCCCCGTGATATTTTCGTCAAGAGAATGACGTGCGATGGCGCCCAGCGGCTGATATGAGTGCTCTGTATCGGATAATATACCCGCCAGCTCAAACAGCGCCTTGAAGCACTCACAAATCCTCCCTTATCGAGGGATATTTATTTCCCGGGTTATCCAAAAGGTAGCACTCGGGTCTAACACCGGCGCTAAACCAAGCGACAGAACTACATCGGTCTTCAGACAAATCATGGGAATAACAGAGCAAGCGCGTGCGTCACCCCCCTAGGCCAGAAAGGGTGGAGGCTCTGCACCGATCAGCCAGGCAGCACCGCCGTTTCCTGCCGCTGTCTGCAGCTATCGAGAGAGAGCCAGATCCTCGTGTCGTAAAGTTGCAGGGAAGTTCAACAAAAAGTGGCAACTCTAGTTAGGTGAATCCATAGATAACAGCGCTCCAGGTAACTGAGCCCGCTATGTACCCACCGTTGTCGAGCGGAGGACAGAGTGTTCACGGTCTAGCAGAGGACGGCGAGACCTGGACGTTGGTGCTCTCGGCGATAACAAAAACTGCCGAGCCGTAAAACAGTGCGATAGCACGGATGGATGGCTGGCGGAAGCCCAGAGAAAGATCAGCCTCCCCCTGACAGGAGCAAAGGGGGGCAGGGACGGGATGCCGTGAAATCACCGAGCAGCCAGCAGCCTTCAGGATAAACTGGCCGGTGCGGGAAAGATACAGGTGCGGTTAGCAACACGGCGCACACCACCTCTCACCCATTGCCGGCATTCTCTCGGAACCCCACCTCTGGGGGGCAATTGAGGAGTGGGAGAAGCGGGGTTGATTGCTTTGCTTCAAAGCAATGACCTGCGCGAGAGCCCACGACGTTGGACTTGCATCATCGGTAACCAAACTCAGAGAAGACAAAATAAAACCACTGGTGGCAAGAACTTCCAATCGACTTTTGACACATTCATTGACTCGGGACTTCCTAACCAACCGAAGAGATGGCGTCGACAGTAGGAAAGGTGAGCAAGCAGCACAACCCCGTCCCGCTGGAACCGAGACATGGCTGACTCGAGCATCGCCACTCGCAAGACCATCACTTGCAAGGCCGCGATTGCCTGGGCTGCCGGCCAGGAGCTGAGCTATGAGGACATCGAGGTGCTGCCGCCACGGGCCCACGAGGTCCGCATCCAAATCCACTACACCGGTGTCTGCCACACAGATGCCTACACGCTGTCGGGGAAGGACCCTGAGGGCGCCTTCCCCGTCGTCCTGGGACACGAGGGTGCTGGCATCGTCGAGTCCGTCGGCGAAGGTGTCACCAACGTGAAGGTCGGCGACCATGTCGTCGCGCTCTACACCCCAGAGTGCGGAGAGTGCAAGTTCTGCAAGTCCGGCAAGACCAACCTGTGCGGCAAGATCCGCGCCACCCAGGGCAAGGGTGTCATGCCCGACGGTACCTCGCGCTTCCGGGCGCGCGGCCAGGACCTTCTGCACTTTATGGGTACCTCTACTTTCAGCCAGTACACCGTCGTCGCCGATATCTCGGTCGTCGCCGTGCAGCCCGATGCGCCCATGGACCGTACCTGCTTGCTAGGCTGCGGTATCACCACGGGCTACGGCGCCGCGCGGATAACGGCCAACGTCGAGGAGGGCAGCAACATTGCCATCTTCGGCGCCGGCTGCGTCGGTCTCAGCGTTATCCAGGGCGCTGTTGCGCAAAAGGCTGGCAAGATCATTGTCGTCGACGTCAACCCGACCAAGGAGGAGTGGGCCAAGAAGTTCGGCGCAACCGACTTTGTCAACCCGACCAAGCTACCCCAGGGCCAAACCGTTGTCGACAAGCTGATCGAGCTAACCGATGGTGGTTGCGACTACACATTTGACTGCACCGGCAACGTCAGCGTCATGCGCGCTGCCCTCGAGGCGTGCCACAAGGGCTGGGGCCAGAGCATCATTATCGGTGTCGCGGCCGCTGGTCAGGAGATCGCGACTAGACGTGAGCCTTTTCTCCCCAATTAGTGTCCAATATGAGGCTAATCTGTGATCCCGTACAGCATTCCAACTTGTGACTGGTCGTGTCTGGAAGGGCTGCGCCTTTGGTGGTGTCAAGGGCCGCTCGCAGCTGCCAGACCTTGTTGGTGATTACCTCAAGGGCAAGCTCAAGGTTGACGAGTTCATTACGCACCGCAAGACCCTTGCAGAGATCAACGATGCTTTCGAGGTCATGAAGTCGGGCGACTGCATCCGCGCAGTGGTAAACATGTTGGAGTAGTGTTGGCAGGCCCAAATAGGAGGGGGTCCTGAAAAGGGGTCTGAATGCCTGTTTGCTGGATGGGCTGTTGTAAATCTTGTTAGCGAATAGGGATATGGAAGGCGACCGGATACAGATAGTAGGCCATGGTGCAACAAGCCAAGCATGAGCAAGCAGTTCACAATCCGTGACTTGTGTGCCACTAGACCTAAAGTGCGTCCAATTGGTGTGGAACCACAACGGTCCTAAAGCCGACATCTCGCCTTCCGCGACACAAGGGTGTCTTGGCCTACCTGCCACGACATACGGCAGGAAGCAGGTGAGCGACACCACGATGTCCTCCGAGGAAGAAGCCCCCACCTTCGTGAGGCGATGGTGGAGAAAGTATGATGACGAGATCTTGCCAGTCATAAGGGATGAACCTGGACACTGTCACGGCAAAGCTCCGATTTAGATTCCCCGAGCCCTAAGCTTTCGTGCTGAGGAGGCGATGTTGTGTTTGACTCGGGGTCTGTACTTCGCACCGAGTTTGCGAAGCTCCTGGTAATATGATTGATATCGCCGAGGTAAAAGCACATGGCCAAACGGAGGCGACTGGAGGTTTGAGGGTAGAGATGGGTCGATGTTCTCGAAAAATGCTGGTGGCCGTTCTCGACTTACACCACTGGCGTGCTAGTGCATCTGCCATATGAGAAGCGGTGTCCCAGCTCGGATGTGGTCGCATGGACGGTTGCCCCATTTGTCCCCCCCCTTTTCCACCCCTCCATCGGGCGCGGGTTAGGAGATCTGGATCGCCACGGCCCGACCACGTATTCAAGGGCCAGATGGCTAGATCTGTCCCTCAAACGCGCTCGCGTGCATCATTGCGTGGTGATTTGCAGCTCGGCTGGTGCAGTGTATGCCCAAAACCCCCGCACCACACGCCGAAGTGAGTCTCGTGTTCCCAGTCCATTCGTGGAGCTCCTTTTGGCTAGCAATTGGCCCTGAGACTTAACGATGGGGAATCTAGAGCAAGCGATGATGGATGCACACCCCGGCGACCAGACCTGGCTGGCATGGCCGGCCTGGCGGTGAGGCGGCCGACAGGTGGTCAAGTGGATGCAATGTGATGCCCGGATTTGGGCTGCTGCTGGAACACCAGCGAGGTTAGGTACAGACCCGTAGCGCAATGCACAGTTGCAGCAGCAGGACAAGTTGAATATGGGGGAAATGACAACGGGATCATTGACATGCCGAGCACCCCCATCCTCTATCTTTAAGGGCCCGGTAGGCCTAGAGGCAGGCCTAGGGCGCGGGGCGGCAGCGGTCAGTGAATGACCTGATGGGACGGACAGGGCCTGGCGCGTCTGGATGGAACCACTTACACCAGAATGACGTTAGGAAGCGAAAGGTAGTCCAGTCAATGGCGCAATGCGGGGGCCTTCACCTGGCACGCCGCCAGCAATCCGCTACATTAGCGACGAGATAAAGGTGGTGTTGAAAGCGGTCGTTAGGGGGCCCAGTGGTAAACTATCGTTTTCGCTGACTTTGACGCAAGCCGGGATGGAATCTCCAACACGCTCCAACGGATAATGGGCATCGCCGCAAGTGGCCAGCCACTCGGGCTGTCGGATCGGGGCTTCATATCTGCGGTGTCGAGAGAAGCCTGCGGGAAGCACTGGCGGAAGGAACACCTTGGCTTACATATATGCAAGGCAATACGAGTGGAACCCTGAGCCTGGGACACATAGTAAAAACCATGGATTGGGGAACTGGGGGGTATGGAGCGCTGGCTTGGAGGTTTCAACACCGAGGCGCAAGCTTCGACAAGGAGGGACGTCCCTGCAGGTACCTATCAAGGTACCTGGAAACGCTGTTTGATAGGGAGGAGGGGTGGAAATAGCCGCCAGCGGCAATGCTGGAACAGCAAGATTGGGATTGCCGGATGGGATGCAGGCGTGCAAGCCTCTATCAAGAACCTGATGCAGTGCAAGAATGCAACTTTGATAATCCAATACCCAGCCCGCAGGATCCGTTTCCAGGAGGCGTCCGATTACACATTTTGCTGCGCTGCACACACAAACGACGGGTCCGGACGCCATTCCTTGTTGAACGCTACCGACACGGCGGTGTACAAAGTACTCTGCCAGTGGCCCCGTCCTCGTTGCGGGTTGCTCATTTCGCCCCACGGCTTGCCTCACCCGCCCGCTGCCTGGTTCGGGTCTTGGGTCGAACGGTTTCCAGCTATTTCCACCCTAGCCGGCCTGAGCGGCCTGAAAGTGAGCTGGCCACCCGGACAAGTCGAGTCCAACCCCGGCATGTCCTTGGGATGGACGCCACGTGAATTGTGTTGCTGTCATCGGGCAGGCCTGAGCCTTGACCTGGTTATAACCTCGCACCTGGCCTCCTGCACTTAATCCTCCTCTCTTCCCTTCCTTTTCATTCCCATCAAACCACCGACTTTGACCACGCACCACCCGTCACCGCTGACACGTCTCCACGCTCACCCTGCCCGTTTTCGTCACCACCTCGGCCAGCATTTCCGGCGAATCGAGCACCTGACATTTACACCACTCCACCCGCACAATCGCCGACGAATCCAACTTCGATACCAATCAGCCATCATGCCTCCCAGGAAGATTAAGTGCAGCTACAGCGACTGCAAGTCGGCCGCGCAACGGATATCAGGAGACTGCGCTTTCTGCAATGGCCACTACTGCAACAACCACCGCCTATTAGAGGATCACAAGTGCCAGAATCTGGAAGACGTAAGTAGCAACCCCGTTGTCGGCGCCAGCGCCGGGAGCCTTGCACTTTGCAATCCAGAAGCACGAGATGAGCCGCAGTGGTGGCTTGCCGGCCTGTCAGACGTTTTATCCGAAGATGACTCTTTGGCTGACATCTGTTTTCGCTCTTCCCCAAAAAATAGTGCAAGAAGGAGGCGTTCGAACAGAATGCGATCCAGCTCAACAAGGAGCGCACCCAAGTCATCCGAGGCGTCTAATACCAATCGCCAACGCAAACGATCAGCGCCTAGCAGCCGGATTGCTCGCCGCGGCCCGGCTATAAGCCACGATGGTCGCCCCGACGGATTCCGATCATCCCTGCACCAAGACGACCCACGATGCGACAAGAAAGCTGTGATTCCGAGTGCCCGACCGTTGACTGGCGCAGCTCTGCGAAGAGCACGGAAGCGCCAGTGGCGCAGACGATCGACCAAACTCGCGGTTACCAACTGACTGGGCATCGGCTCCACTCAACACATCACATCATCATTATCGCCATCATCTCCGTACCCACATCTCTTCACGATCAACAAGCAAGCGACTGCCACTAGTGCGATGTCGCATTATTAATGTACCACACTCACGGAACTGTACGTGCTTCGGGGCACTGGATAGAGAGGAAGAGCCTCCTCATGTAATGTTATTTTTGGAAGGGAGGCACGGCGTCTAGGGGTTGGGGATTTATTAATTGTTTTTACGGCTTGGATTGGGAGGCTCTCTCAATCAGGGATGGATTTATTGCGAGGATCTCAACTTTGGGCCTCGGTCATCACCGCGATAACACGGATGACAGGGAGGCATAGCTAGCTTTTCTTCTCGATTACGAATACCACCCACACCTCCTATTTGGGGGGGGGGGGGGGCATTGGACCATCATCACCCGCCCTCCCGCTCACATCTCCCTCGTACCCGTGCGCAAACTGGAAAAGCTATCGCGCAAATTTCTCCCAATTAGTGACGTGCATACAGGCGCAACTGACTAACAAACGCTCCGATATCGTATCTTGCATGATCCAAGGCTAGCGACCAAAATACATGCTACGGGGCATCACGAGGTCGGGTAACAATTAGGCTAGTATAGTACAGTACAACACAACACGCCGTTGGCGTTCCAATACCCCATATATGCCGTTTGAGCTTCCTAATAAGTGGAAGTGGCGCTCCTATTCCCCCCTTTTTCCCCAGCCGGCGTGAAATAACCTTATCCGCTCCGACTGGCGTTCCGCCCCGCTCTCACCGGCCTCGTCGCCTTCACCTTGGAAGTGTCGACTTCTTCGTTAACAACCTCCTCCTTGATAACTTTAGTATCCTCTTCGTGCACAACTTCCTCCTCTTCCTTTTTTATTACCACATCTCCCTTCTCGTCTAGTCCAACTTCCACCTCCATTTTCGTGACAACTTCTCGCCTCTTTCGTCCTTCAAGCACCTTCTTCTTCTCAGCGGCCTTGCATAGGCCTCGAAGCCCCAGCTCGCAGTCGCCGCACTTGCGGCCGATAGGCAGACATATTGCTTGACCTAGACCAACCAGCAGCCAGTTGATCTCCTTCCATTTGTCATGCGGCAACCATGACTGTAGCGCGAGGCGTGTCTCCTCAGGGTTTTTGGACGGCGGGTTCTGCCACCCCCAGAGGTTGGTGATGCGATGTACGTGCACGTCGACACCGATGCCCTCGACGCGGTTCCAGCCGTTCTCGGCGGACATGCAGAGGTGTGCCATCTTGGGTCCCACTCCTGGGAGGGACATCAACCCCTCGATCGTATCCGGTATATCGCCGTCGAACTTGTCGCGCAGAATGACAGCCGCTTGCTTGAGATACCTGAACCTGTGTTAGCCCTCTCACTTCACCCCATCCCCGGACACAACGTACTTAGTCTTATTATTATGAAACCCAACTTTCCAAATCAACTCATTCAACAACCCCTCATCCACCGCCAGCATATTCTCCAACGTCAGCCCCTTCTCCTTCCCCTCTTCACACGCAGGCAGCTCGGTCTGCAGCCTCTTCATCGCCTCGGCATTAACCGTATCCTTGGTCTGGCTGCTCAACATGAGCGCCACCAGTGTATGAAACCGCCTGTCGCGCACCGTCGCATTCGGCTCAGCCAGCCGCTCGCATCCCATCGTATCAACTGCTGCGTTGGCGGCCGCTCCGCCAGGGAGGCGCATTGCTTTGGCAACGTTGTAAATTTCTTCCCAGTCTGAGGGAGGCGTGACAGTGACGGCGCCTGTTGCGTCGGTAGTTTTGCGTGCGGGTTTGCGCGGCGCGCGGCGGGGTTTGGTAGTTATGATTTTCGTCTCCTCAGTCTCAGAGAAGTCAGACGAGGCGGCCTCGGCTTTTATTTTCGATGGGGGCGAGGAGGGGGAGGTCTTGGTTGTGGTAGTTGCGCGCTTCCGCTTGTTAATGATCCGCGTCACGGCACCGTTGGGCGGCGGCGAGGGGGAGGTGGAGGGCTTGATGGCATCTTCAATATCGGAGAGCTCAGGTTTGACATCGGCGCTAGGATTGGCATTGTACGAGAAGCGCGCGAGGCTGGATCGCGTAGAGCGGCGAGGGAGAGTTGCAGTTTCGGCGGTGTCGAAGAGCTTCGCGGTATCTCTTGCGACGCGTGAGGTGCGCATCGTGAAGCGCTGCAGGGCAAGGAGCATGCACCGCTTAGGGAGATGATTGTGGAAACGGAATGTCCTATGTAGGAATCCGGGGTTGCTCGCGTTGTGGGTTCGCCCCTTTTTGCTGACTTTGTGCTGAGAGGCAGGGCCCACAAGTTCCCCTGCGATCAAGAAGCTTGGACCACCCGGTGGCGCACTTGAACCATGTCCCCGGGTCGGCAAGTGCTCCCGGGCTAGGCCTAATTTAGGATGCTTGGCATTGCCGGGTTGGTGTGGAACTGGGGCGGGTGCTGACACTCAGCTGCGGAAGGAGTCAGGATTTGCGTTGGGATTCGGAGATAACGAACGAAACCCTGGCTGTCGCTTACATGATGCGAAGAGGTGCTCTTCATAAAACAAAAACAAAACATTAAGTGAACAAGTAACCCTTTGCACATGGTAGCAGTCAACATCAGTCAGGTACTTATGCAAGCGAGACGGGGAAGTCACTAGTTTCTCAGTCTGTTAAACGATGGGACCCATCATGAATCGTACCGTTGGGCCATGTACGAACCTACCGTTGCAACGATGATCTCAACCCCTTAGTTTTTGTTGTGGTTGACAAATGAAGCTCCACTATGTTTTACTAGTTACAAATGTCACAGGAAACGGTACACAAGGACGGCCATACAAGACACTGTAATCGGATTGTCAAGATAGTAACTATAACAAATGATGTCCTTGATTAGGCAGTTCTCGCTCTACAATAGTATATATCCAAAGCAAATACACATGGGTATTACTCGCCAAACTCCATGCCATCCCATCCGCCCAACCCTCTATCCTCTACAATAAGGCAAGTCATTAGTAGCGCTCAAAGTGGACTCTCAAAGCAGAAACTCCTCCTTCGCCCAGTGGCTGAGCACCACCTTGCCCTCCGAAAATCTCTCACTTTCCGTTCGATCGACAATCGCTGCATGCGAATGCGTCACCTTATGAATCCAGACCGGATATTTCCTGAACCCCAGCTTATCGAGCGTCTGGATGGCCGCAAACTGGTACGGCGCCAGCGCCAACGTTGGCTTCCACGGCTGTGACTGCTTCCTCTCCAGTGCGAGGATCTCCTCTCCTGAGTCGGAGCCGTCCACGCCCTCATCATCCGACAGCTCCAAGTACTCTTGTCTCTGCGCGCTGTTCAGATTCTCGTAGGCATCCTCGACCGCCTCCCGGAGCTCGTTGATCCACAGGTTTACCCTGTAGTTCTTGACGTTGATCCCGGCCAGGCCGCTCTCGTGCTGTTTTACCCTCTTCGAGCTGCGCATTGTTTGGACGACCGCGTTGATAAGAAATGCTACAACTCCGATGGGGATGAATACGGTGAGGGCCAGCACAAGGGGTAAGCGTTGTATCCATTTCTGTGCGCTGCCCTTGAGTGTCTTCTTCACCTCCTCCTTTGCCGGCGCGGGAGATACGGGGTTGAGAGGGTCGAGAATGACATCTTCGTAGCCCTCCACAAAGTTGACCTTCACCTTGTCCAAATCCGTGTATGGGTCTGTCTTATCCAACCCAGTGGTGTAGTAAACGGCCGTCCGATCGTTCGTGATGTTTGCGTAAAGCGTCCGGCGCTGGAATCTAGCGAGTCCACTGACGAAAATTGACTTTGGGTCTGCCAGTACCGCAACCAGCGGCTTCCCTGTGTCGCGGAATTTGTCGACGCCGAAGAGTTGCCTCCCCGACATGGCCAGTGTGCGCGCACCAAGGCCGTTGAAGAGGACACTCCACCATCCCTTCAATGGGCTCCGAACACCGAGGAAGGGGCTCGCGAACGCGGTGAAGTTCTACGACGCAAACCGCGTTAGTAACTCCGTGAGCGATAATAGTTGCGAAAAGACGCCATTCATACCATGCATTCCAGGTCATCCAGGATCCCCCTTGCGTGTAAAAGGCCAATCGCGTATCTCGCGACGAGGCCTCCCAGGGAATACCCAACAATGCTGATCTTCTTGATGTTCCCGCCGCGACTCTTAATTAACTCCAGCTCCTCCTCAATCTCGAGACAAACGCGCTCGCCGCCGCACTCGATGCCGTCATATGTGAACGACCCGCTGTTGCGCTTTGCCAGGAGGATATACACCTTCTCGGGAGGGTGCTGGGCTCGTAGGGATTTGGCTGCTGAGACCATGTGGTTGGGATTCCCCCATAACTGCGGTGTCATGATTAGCACTCTCGGACTTGCATGACGTGCGACCACAAGTGTGCGGAACTTACCCCGTGGACTAGGACGCAAAGATGGTCCGCCTCGAGGGAGCCGCCTGTGTATTCTGTCATTGTGGATAGGTAGTTGCGGTATGATCTGATGATGTTGATGATAGTGGTAATGTAAAGTGGATTGACGCCAATGCAAAGTAGCGGCGAAAGTCGTTGACGTGCCTGATATTTAGTATGCAAAGTTCAAGCCTCGCGACGGACTCTCGAGGCACCCGAAGGCCGCGTCGGAACACCCCGCGTGCCTGACGAGAATCCCTTGGGCTGTGCTGCGGCTGCACCCGGCGCTGTTATGGGCTTGAATGCGACACGATAGGGGGCTGATTCACTGTGACGCCAGCGCACTTAGCATTTAAGCGGAGTTAAGGCCCGACCATAGGTGCGGTCCCGCGGGCCCATTTTATCCAATGCGAGTGCGATGACGGCTGCTCGGAGGGATGGTTTGCCCGGAGAACACACCGCAACAAATCACTGGCACCAGGAATCAGGCATCTCGGCGAGTGCGTCATTGGCTCTCGGGATGTTGACGACATTGAGCTCGGAAATTCCACCGTGAGTGTCTGTGTCGCGGTTTTGGGTGCCGTTTTTGGCTAGTGTGGACCCGCCATTTTCAATAAGTCGAGCACCCAGATACCCCTCCAATAGTTTCCCCACGCATCCCGCTTCATGGATCCCAGCTTCAGCAACACTTCGCCATGGCATCAATTGCATCGAGGCCGCCGCCGGCGGTATCTCCATCGGCTGCATCTACGTCGGTATCGGCTTCATCGGCAGTTCTGTCGACGTCTACCATACTTACTTCGGTAAACTCGACAAAAGATAGCGATTCCCAGACCGACGATTCCCAGATCATATAATTCACTAAAGTGCAAGATCTCTTCAACAGAATTGATCACACTAGTAGGGATTCCCTCACCGTCATAAGTATAGTATTACCCTTTTATTTCTATATAATATACTAATTATTTAGACGTCTCTCTTAGTCATTTCACTAAAATCTAACATGAGTAAGAGAAGCGAGAAAACTAAGGCTGCAGGTACCGCTTTTGCGATTACGATAGTAATTCTCAGATCCTTATTATTACAATCACAACTAACCTTCATAAGCAACTTCACAAACAGCTATATAATAAGTTTCTTAAGTAAGTTTACGATATAAGTTTAAAAAACAGTTAAAAAGACATTAGTATTACAACCTGCACCCGACACAGGCCTCGAGAGGACTGGCGCGGGTTAAGACAGAACGTATGGCAGGACGCCAACAGGTAAGGGGCGTTCCGAAGACGGCTTGTTGAGCTAGCACTCCTAGA